>SAMEA3387468__coassemble_4120_pt1 | contig 6607 bp, 7 predicted proteins | sample SAMEA3387468__metabat2_low_PE_032 | metagenome-assembled genome bin SAMEA3387468 (sample SAMEA3387468) | Felis catus | biome: Faeces | place: United Kingdom | collected 2012 | reverse complement strand
GCGTCGACGCCGCAGACACGGCAACACCCGCAACCATGGCCAAAACCGCACGCGATGCCCCGCCCACGCGGTGCGGACTTGCGCACCGCGCGCAAATCCGCACCGAGCGCAAAAAGCCGGGCTGGGAATAATCCCAACCCGGCTTAAGCTTCTGCGTTGCCTCAGTCCCGCGCGGGGACGTCCGCGTCGCGAGATGAAAGATCCTCGCTACCCGCGCGAACGGCGCGACTTCATCCAATACGCCACCAACAGCGCCACCAGGGCGATGGGCAGCAATATAACCAGCGAAATCATTGCGATGTGTGCAAAGGCGACCATACTATTTGCGTACGCTCCTCAACTTGGTAATCAGGCTTTCGAACTTCTCGCCGTCCTCAGCGGTCTGGGCGATTACCAGAATCGTATCATTACCCGCCAGCGAACCCAACACATCGGGCAGCTCCGCCGCATCGACCGCGGCCGCAATGCCAGACGCGGTGCCGGGCTGTGCCTTAACCAATACCAGGTTATCGGTGCGCTGCACGCCAGTCACCAACTCGGAGACCATACGCTGCAGGTGAAGGTCCTCTGCCAGCACGTAAACGCCCTCGGGTAGCTTGCGCAAACCCATGTCCGCGATATCGCGCGACACCGTTGCCTGCGTGCAATCAAATCCGCACGCCTTCAGCTCGTCTACCAGCATGCGCTGGGTACGAACATCCTTGTTGCGTACAATATCGCGAATGGCGTCTTGGCGCCCGTTGCGCTTTTTAGCCATCTTGCTTCACCCCGATCACCTAGCTTGTGTATCGTTTCAAGCTTAACGATTACTAAAACGAATTAGTCCTCATGCCATTCATTTTACAAAGATGACTTAAAGTGGGCAATCATTTGGCGATATGTCGGTAGGCGGTGCATAACCGTTGGCCGAAGTTGCAGCCTATATGTATAAGTGATTATCTTGTGGACGAGCAGTGCATGCACAAACATGCATATAGCGACTCGATCCAAGCGCTATAGGCGCGCCTCGGCACAAGACACAAACGGCAGAAGCGCCCTGCCCACAATATCCTGGATACGCGCGCCCATGAAACACGCCATGACGCTGCGGCGGGCAATCGGCGCATACATGATGCCAAACTCGTGGCTCGATTCCTTGACGGCCTCGATTGCTTCGCGCGTAGGCGCAGCATCCAACATATCCTGCACGCGATCTCGACGCTCCGCAGCGGAAAGGCGGTTGCTCGATGCGCACACGTTCTCAATACAGCGAATGAGCTCACGAAGGTACCTGCGGTGCACAGCGCTCATGGCGGCGGCGTCATCCAGCAAGCCCCAATACTCATAAAGATCGCGCAGGCGGCGGTAATCCTCTTGGCAGCGAGCGAACATGCCCGGATCAAAAGCAGCGTGCGCAGGGGTGGAAGGCTGCAGCAAATGGTAGCGGGCGCCCTCCACCACGGCGACGCGCGCAAGGTCGCGAACGCACCCGGTCATAAAGGAGACCTCGTTATGGCACATATCGGGCAGCTCGGCCATGGCCTCTATGCACTCGCGCGTGAAAAGCTTCCCCGCGGCAAACGCCAGCACGCCGTTTTCTACAAAAGGGGCGGCGCCCTGATGAAACGCCTCCGCACCATCCCAAAAACAGGACTCATGAGACAGGGTCGCGAATACACGGCTGCCATCTGCCTGCTCGGTATCAACGGAGAACTCGGGTATCACCATCTGCGCATCATGCTCGCGCGCGGCGGCGACCATCGCATCCAAAAAGCCCGCGCCCAGCCAATCGTCCTGCCCAACAAACAGCAGATAGCGCCCGCGGGCGACGCTACATGCGGCAGCGCGGCCGCATGACATCGAATTGTTGTCCACCGAGACCGCTTCAACGCGTATATCACGGTCGACAAAGCGTTCGCACACCGATGCGGTCCTATCGCTCGAGGCGCAGTTGGCAACAATAAGCTCAAGGTCTTCGTAGTCCTGGTTAAGTACGCTCTCTATAGCGCGCGTTAGGTGCTCTCCGGCGTTATGGGCCGCAAGAACCACCGAGACGCAGGGACGCTTTGGAGCATGACGAACCAAGGATATCCTCCGTTAGAAACTGAGCATTTGATGTCTTTGGTCATGGTATCTCAGCGTGCGCGTCCCTTTATCATGAACTCGCCCGTGCACGGCAAGTACAGAGGCTCAACACCCATGCACCATAATTCGTCTCGCGCCGGTAAACAGGCGTCGCTTAAAGCACGCCCCGCGCAATGCGAAGCGCCCGCGGGCGGCGGATGCAATCACGCAGAGCTCGGCGACGGTCCGGATCCCTACGCAACGGGGCAGGGCAGCAGCGCGCCGTCATCATACTCGACGTTCATAAAGCACAATCCCTGGGCAGGAGCGGTGGGACCGGCGGCAAGGCGGTCGCATGCAGCCAGCGCCTGCGCAAGCCATTCCTCGTCCCTGCGACCCGATCCAACCTCCACCAGGCTGCCCACAATGGTGCGAACCATGGAGTGCAGAAACGCGTTGCCCGTAATGGTGAACGCGATCAGCTCCTCCCCCAGCTGGCGCTCGCTTGCGAACGAGACCTCGCGCACAAAACGGCACGTGGGCTTGCCCACGGCAGACGCCACCTTGCAAAAGCTCTTAAAGTCATGCTCGCCCACCAAGCACGCCGCCGCGCGCTCCATAGCGCCCACGTCCAGGGGCATACGATGCCACCAGCAATAGTTTCGCGTCAGCAAGGGCTTGGACTCGCCCGTGGCGATGCGGTACGTATAGGTGCGGGCGCGGGCATCGAAGCGCGCGGAGAACCCGGGCGCGGCGTGATAGACCTGGTTAAGCGAGATGTCCGAGGGAAGCAGCGCCGCCATGGCCCTCATCCAGCGCTTGCGCAAAATCTCAAGCTCGCCCGCATAGGCGGGAAAGCTCACGTACTGGGATATGGCATGAACCCCGGCGTCGGTACGGCCCGCGCACGTCAGCTCCACGTCGCGGCGCAAAAAGACCTGCAGGGCGCGACGGATCTCGCCCGCCACGGTCAGCTGGCCGGGCTGCTCGGCATACCCGCTAAAGCGCGCGCCGTCATAGCCCACGCACAGCACGATGGTTCCATCCAAAACCTCGCGCTCGGGGTACTGGGTAATGGGTGTCTGCGTCATATCAACAGCTCCAAAGCTCAAGCGATGCCACCCGTATGGGCATTCGCGTTTTTGGACGAGAATACTACAAGGTTGGCCGCGCGCATGGGCTTCGCGTGCCGCTCCCCGCGCGGGGCGCAGCACGCGTCACGGGATGCAGCGCGCGTTACGGGATGCAGCGCGCGCCGCTAGAGAAGCAGGCTCGCGGCGCCCAGGGCCAACATGGATGCCAGCCCGCCCATCAAGATGGCGCGATCGCGCGCGGCAAGCGGGGCGGGACGAGGAGCGGCCGTGGAACCCTCAGCATAGCATCGGGCGGCCATGGACTCCGCCAGGCGGTCCGCGCGCCTAAACAGCCCCACAATCAACGGCGTGAACACAGACGTCCACACGCTGATGCGATGGCGCAGGGTCCCTTGGTCGAACTCGACGCCACGGGCGCGCTGAGCCAGCTGAATGCGTTGAAACTCCTCGCCCACAACAGAGATGAAACGCAGCGCCAGCGACAGCACCGAGCCTATATCCGCCACGGGCACGCCCAGGTGCGCAAGCGGCGACATGAGCCGGATGCAGGCGTCGCTAAGCTGCGGCGGCGTGGTAGATGCCGAGACGCACAGCGAAAAGCCCAGCAGGGCAACAATGCGAAGGACCGCCAAAAGCCCTCGTACGCCGCCCGCGGGATCAAGCGACACCGGCCCCGCCAACGCCACGGCACCCGTGCCATCGCATGACACCAGGTTCGCCATCAGCGTAAACGCCAGGATTACCGAGACCGGTTTAGCCGTGGACGCTATCGCGCGCGGACTCATACGCGATAGGCGCATAACAAGGGCCAAAAAGGCGTAGATGCACGCGATGACCCAGAGCTTGTCCGCTGCAAATACCAATACGGTAAGCGCAAGCAGCAAAAGCAACTTGACGCGCGCATCGACGCGGGCGAGCGGCGTGTCCGCAGCCACAAAAGACCCCAGGGGCTTATTCATGCTCGCCATCGCACGCCCCCATTCCCCCGTCGACCCGTTTTGCATCCGCCGGACGTCGCATGCCCGCGGTCCAAAGCGCTTCGAGCAGCATCGCGCTATCCGGCGGCTCTATTCCCGCCGAACGATAAATCCCCGGGCGTTCCCGCAGCACACCCGCAGGCCCCGTCCACGCGACGCGACCGTCTGCCATCAGCGCGACGTCGTCCACCTCGCAAAGCCACTCGTCCAAATCATGGCTGATCAGCACAACCGCTGACCCCTCAGCGGCAAGCTCCCTCACAAGCCGGTGCAGATCTCGACGCCCCGGCGCGTCCAAACCCGCCGTGGGCTCATCGAGCACATACGCGGGGGCACCAAGCGAGAGCACGCACGCCAAGCCGACGCGGCGGGCCTGCCCCCCGGAAAGCTCAAAGGGAGAGCGATCGAGCAGCTCCTCGTCCAAGCCAACGCGGGCGGCGATCTCGCGCACTCGCCCATCAAGCTCCCCCGCCTCCACTCCGGCGTTGCGGGGCGCAAAAGCGATCTCTTCGCGCACGGTTTGCAAGAACAACTGGCTCTCGGGGCGCTGGAACGCAAGACCGCAGCGCGCGGGATGCGCCGCCAGCCCGTCGATAGAGATCTCCCCGGCGTCTGGTCGCGAAAGGCCGGCAAGCAACATGGCGAGCGTCGACTTACCGGAACCCGAGCGGCCCGCAAGCAACATGAGCCTGCCGGGTTCGGCGCGAAGCGACACGCTCCGAAGAACCGGACGCGCGTCATCATAGGCAAACGAGACGTCGCGAACCTCTATGCCGCCGCAGTCATTCTGACGGCTCGTCGCGCTTTGGGCGTCGAGCCCATTTTGTCCATAGGAGGAGAAGCGTCCGTCATTTGCAATGCGGGAACGTACCAGGCTACCAGACGGCGTTTTAAGCCACGCGACCAACTTGCGCGGACTGCGAATGCTAGATAAGAATGTACCGCCTTCTAGGGCCATCTGAACAGCTGAGACATACATCGATTGCAGCGTGAGGGAATCCCATAGGTCGCGCTTCCCCATAAGAAGGGCCTCGGGCGAGCCCTGCCATATAAGGCGGCCAGCATCGAGCACCATCACGCGATCGGATGCCAGCAGTTCAACCGGGTCATGGGTTACCTGGACGATTCCAAGACCGCGCCTATGGGCCAGATCGCCCACCAGCGCGCGGAAAGCGGGACGGGCGGCGCTATCCAAATGAGACGCCGCCTCATCGAGAACCAAATACGCAGGATCCATCGCCAATACGCCGGCAAGCGCCAGACGTTGCTGCTCGCCGCCGGACAACCCGCTCACATCGCGCTTTTCAAACCCGTCGAGGCCCACGGAGGCAAGCGAGGAACGAACGCGTTCGCATACGTCATCCTCGTCCAAGCCAAGATTGCGGGGGCCAAAAGCAACTTCATCAAACACGAGCGTTGAAACGATCTGATCGACCGGATCTTGCTGGACAAAACCCACGGCCTTGCGAACGGCCAAGCGGTCATGCTCGCTTTTTGCGGGATCAACTCCATCGACAACAACGGAGCCCGCGTCAGCCAAGCGCATAGCGCAAAGCAAGCGAGACAGCGTGGACTTGCCAGAACCGTTTAAGCCGGCAAGACTAACGACTTCGCCAGGCGAAAACGAGCAGGAGACGCCGTTGAGGGCGTATTGAGAATTGGTGAGATCGCAGATGTCCCCACCCGTATCAGCGGAGATATAGCATGCCGAGACCCCGGAAACCTCAATCATTGTTCGCCCTCCCCCAATCGTTCTAATCCGAACTATCGACCAAAGTGCACTTTGCATCAATACAGACGATATGAGTTGAACATTGGGAGCCCCTCCCCTTGCAGCTCTTTCGTGGGTCGGGCGACAATGGTCGTAGCGCCAACCGTGGCCGCGCGCCACATGCGACGGAGGAGGGGCTCCATGTCCAATTATGTCACAGCAATCGGTCTCGACGTCCACGCGAGGAGCATCTCCGCATGCGCCTTCGACCCCATGACCGGCGAGGTGGCCCGCGCCAGGTTCGGATACGACCCCGCCTCGGTCGCCGAGTGGGCCCTGGGGTTCGAGTCGCCGAAGGCGATGTACGAGAGCGGCCCGACCGGCTTCCACCTCTGCCGCGCCCGAGGCCGTTGGGAGGCCATTCCAGTTCCTTTTTTGGGCAGCGGGGGACCGCCGCGCCCGCCATGAGACTGCGATGAGGCCGGAGGCCCCCAGCCGTAGCAACGAAATGCGGTTCCGACCAGCGGATATTAGAGTGCCGAACGCGCGCCGGGCAGACACGCCCTCAAGCGGCGCGTCCACCGGGTGAAGATAGGTCGTCCCCGCCCCCGCGGTAGCTCCCCGGGGGCGGGGACGTTTTGCCACTTGACAATGTTCAACTCAAATTAAAAGGGTTCGTGGCCCTTAAGCCATACGGATGGCGACCAGACCATTCTTGGCACCGGGAACAGCGCCCTTGACCAGAATGAGGTTCTGCTCGGCATCGATGCGGACAACGGAAA
>SAMEA3387468__coassemble_3610_pt1 | contig 7866 bp, 8 predicted proteins | sample SAMEA3387468__metabat2_low_PE_032 | metagenome-assembled genome bin SAMEA3387468 (sample SAMEA3387468) | Felis catus | biome: Faeces | place: United Kingdom | collected 2012 | reverse complement strand
GCGCATGGCCGACGAAGCACCGGCTGGCGTATGACCTGCTGGCCTTCCTCGCCGCAGCGATCATCGGCGGCGTGATCGGCTTTGCCACATGGGGGCTGCTGAACTAGACGGACGCGCCCCGCGGCGGCCGAATGCTCGGTGTCGCGGGACGCAGCGAAAAGCCATGCATTTAAAGAGCTTTACGGTGGGCTTCAACATGGAAAACCGGATGCGATGCGAATCAGCGCAGAACCGACCACGCCCGCAACAAAGCGTTGCTCGACCATCAAGGTGCATCGCGGGATAATCGCAGGCAAGCGGCGGGATCAAACCCCGCCGCCCACGCCCCGATCAAAGGAGATCCGCCATGATCCTGCTTAAAGACGCCCTGGCTCAAGCCCGACGCGAACGCGGCCTCACCCAAGAGGAACTCGCCGCGCGCCTTTACATCACGCGCCAGGCGGTCAGCCGTTGGGAGACCGGAGCGACCGAGCCCGGCATCGACATGATCAAGCTCATCGCTCGCGAGCTCGAGGTGCCCGTGATGCGACTGCTCGACATGCCGGAGCACTACTGCCAAAGCTGCGGCATGATGTTCACCGGACCCGACCAACATGGGCGCGAAGCAGACGGCACCGAGGTCGAAGACTTCTGCCGTTGGTGCTACGACCAGGGCGCGTATACCTATGAGACCACCATGGAAGAGATGATCGAGGACTGCGCGCCGCGCATGGCGGAGCACATGGGCTGGTCCGTGGACGAATGCGCATCGCTTTTAGGGGCGATCTTGCCCAATCTGCGCAGATGGAGCGAATAGAAATCTTGCAAAAAGAGCAACGCCGAAATTCAACCAATAATGCCGCACCTAGGCGCTGGTGCAAGCATCACCTTAGAATCATTTAGGACGAGATTCTTCTTGCAATAGGCAGCGACACAGCAATGCCCACCACCGCAGACACAAGCACAGCGCAAAACGTCCACGCGGTACCGACAGGGGATGCGGCCGGGGCAAGCATTCCGCACACAGCGGTGGATACGGTTCCGCCAAATCCCCTAAAGAACATCGCCGTGGATGTTGCCCTGCCAGCGTCGCGGGCATCTGCCCCCGTCTGCGCCGATAGATTGGAAACCGGCATTCCCACGCCAACGCCCAGGCCGAGCGCCGTGACGAGCAATGTAACAGAGGGCGCGGTCAGGCTTTGCGCCCGAACAACGAATGCCGCGGCAGCGGCGAAGATAGTAAACGAAGATGTCAGCGCGATCGCCCGAAGTCTACCGCTCTTCCTGAACAGGGCGCCCGATACATTGCTCCCAAGCATGAGGGCGAGCGTCATGGGAATGAGCGCCGCACCAGATGAAGCGGCGGCAATACCCATCGATTCCTGCAAAAGCCGCGGCAGATACGTCACGCCCGCCATGAGCGCAAACTGCACGCAGAAGCCCGAGATGAATCCTGCGACAACCCGAGAGCGGCCGAACAGCCCCATGGGAATCACGGGAGCGCTCGCAGCAGCCTCAACCCCGTACAGGGCAAACGCGAGGATAACAAATAGCACTATAAGAGCGGCTGCCCGGGGAGATACCAAGGGGAACGCGCCGCCCGCCAAACTGAACACGGCTACGAGGCTCAATACGCTCAACGATGCCAGCGCGCTTCCCGCCGCATCGAATTGCGCCGAGCGGTGCCCAGCCGGCAGGCTCCTCGACGATAGTGCAAACGCGACAATCGCGATCGGAATATTCACAACAAAAATGACATGCCAAGACAGCCCCTGGGCAACGGCCCCTCCAATCACGGGACCGACAACGCTCGCAACACCGTACATGGCGGACGCCGCTCCAAGATAAGGACCCCTATCGCGCGGCGGAAGCATCATGGCAGCGGCTATGAAGACGCCGGCTTCTAACAAGCCGCCGCCAATACCCTGTAACAAGCGAAACGCGGCAAGCGCCTCAATGGTGGGGGCCGCGGCGCACAGCGCAGACGCCGCAGCAAAGAGAGCCAGGCCAAACGCATACGTTCGCTTCAAGCCAAAATGAAACGCAAGGCCGCCGCATAGGAGCGTGGACACAGTGCTTGAAGCAAGATATGCAGTCAGAGGCCAGGCATAATGCGCCGCTCCACCCAAGGCGGCCGAAATCGTCGGCAGCGCCGTTGCCACCACGGTAGAATCAAGCGCAGCGATAAACAACGCGAGCATGAGTCCGGCCGTCATCAACCCGCCAACAGGTTGACAAGCTCCACCGGTACGGGTTTCTTTCATTGTTGTACTCCTCCTTCTCCTCGTCCTCACGGACGAACCACGCGGTCAACCCGCAACGAACAGAAGGAAGGATGGCTATGCGCCGGGCCGCTTCGAGATGGGCATCCATATCTCGCTGCGATATGACGTGGACGAGAAATCGCCTTGCGGATACACCTCGATACTTACGTCACCCGACAGCCTGTAGCCTGACGAAGGCAGCCACTCGGAGTAGACCCTGCGATAGTGCTCTGCCGTCGCCGTGCTGCAAGGACCCGTGCAGTCGAATACGGCCCAAAGCCCAGCCGGAACATGGATCTCGTCCGCCCACGCCGGCGCCTCACGAGACGATGCAACGGCTATCTGATAGCTTTGGCCATCGTCCTTGCACACGTTGACGCCGAGGATTCCTTGAGGCCCCGACCCATCCGTCAGCGCGATCAGTTGCTCGATAACCCCATCTTGCGAAGCGCTCTCCCAGAGATTGCTCAAGCCCTCTCTGCCTGAAGAGGACATTTGAACTAGCGGATTGCCCCGAGCGCCACCGCAGAATGCCGCTATTCCCACGAGGCGCATTCCCGGCTGGGACACAACCCTCCACGACAAGGGCTCCGCACCCGTAACGGTAAGGGCGAACGTGCACCGCGGGAAAACGAGAAGAGGGGCGCCGGGACGCCTTGCCTCACTGGGAGATACGCCAAAGGCCTCTTGGAATGCTCGATTGAACGCCGTTGGCGAAGAGTAGCCATACCGCACCGCCACATCGAGCACGCGCTCGCCCCTAGACAAATCGAGCGCGGCGCACGACAAACGACGTTTGCGCACGTACTCCGCCAGCCCCATCTCCGCAAGATAGGAAAACATCCTCCGGAACTGCCCTTCGGTGCAAGACGCAAAAGACGCCGCACGCGCGATATCGACATCGCCGTCAAGATGCTCCTCTATGTAGTCCACAGAGGCATTCAACCCTTCTATCCAGCCCATAGGGTCACCATCCTTCCGAAAACAAGCATGGGGCAATGCGTTTTTTCAATCCTCGCATTAACGGAGCAGATTATGCGAGCATACTCGAAAGTCAATGGTGCAACTCATCGTGTTGCGACCGGCTGTTGCCGTGCTCATCTCGTCGATTGCGCCGATTCACCTTACCGCTTTCTAACGATGATGAGATACGGCTTGCGCGATTCCAGCAATGCCCATCGAGACACATTGGTACCCTCGGCGCCCTCTTTGAAGAGATGCAAGCTCGCGCCACAAGCTCTTGTTAGCGCTTCTGAGAAACTCGGAGACACCAGCGGACAACCTCCCATGCTGCTCGATGAGCCGTCTTAATGGATGAGAGCGACGCCTTCGCCGCCCGTATGCACCGAGTTCCCCCACCAGAAAATATGCGAATCGCCCGACTATTCACAAACATCTCCCTCTAGATTCAGGCCAATGTGACATTGCATGGGTAGACTGCACGATGACAGAACGGAAGAATACGCGATGGAAAACACAACCCAAGCGCACCAGAACGCCGCCGCAACGAGACCGATCGAAACTGCACTCGAACCTCATCTCAAGCCCATGCTCACCGTCGAACAGCAGATAGCCCACATGAAATCCAAGGGCATCGCCTTCAAGCTCGTCTCCGAGGAGGAGGCCGCCGCCCACCTGCGCGAGAAATGCCAGTTCTTCCGCATCTACGCCTACCGAAAGCTCTTCCCCAAGCGCATTGGCGGCCCGCGTGAAGGTGAGTACGTGAAGCTCGACTTTGGGCATCTCAAGGCACTATCGAACCTCGACCGCCAGCTTCGCGACGTCCTACTCGCCATGACGCTCGATATCGAGCGCTTCTCGAAGGTTCGCCTACTCGCAGCCGCCGAGACTCAAGGGAAAGACGGCTACGCCATTATGCGAGCCTACCGTGAAAGCGCCTCCGAAAACCAGCGCTCCTATATCGACTCCGAACTCGACCGGCGCGAACACGACCCCTATGTCGGAGCAATCATTCGCAAATATCGGCACGACATGCCCATGTGGGTCTTCTGCGAGTCGATGCCCCTCGGGGCGTTTTCCAGTCTCGTCAAATTCTGTGCCGAAAGATGGACTGATGAGGAACTCGATGACATCCATTACCTGCTGAAATACGTTCGTTCCACTCGCAACGCCACGGCCCACGGGGCCTGCTGGGTCAACGGCATCACCGATATCGACCCCCGCATGAGGCCCCCGGCAACGCTCGTCAACGCGCTCTCATCGACCGAAATCCCGCGAAGGCTGCGAAACAAGTGGCTGCGCGGTGCGAGAATGATCCAGATTTGTGTAGCTCTGCACCTATACGGCAGAATCGTCCCGCCCGGAAGCTGTCGCTCCGATCGCGTACGACAACTCACCTGCCTGTTCGATATCGTTCACTCGAGCCACTTGCCTGCAGAGAACCCTGCAGTCGCGGCGCTCCTGTTTGTCGAGCGCTTGACGAAGGCGACAGGGCTGCTATTATAATGGCGTTTAGCAAAGCCTTCAGGCTTATCGGGGCGGGACTGCGAGAGCGGTTCTGCCCCGTTTTCGTCTTTGCCGATGAGGCATGAAACCCATCACCGCGCACCATCTTTCGAGGACAATTGGCATCCACTTGTCCCCATCCCGTTGTCCGCTCTTCAAGGTAGATCAGCCAAGTCTTATTAACAAAGATAAAAGCCGTTCACTTCCCGCGGCGCTTGCGACGCCTTTTCTCGCGGCGCTTTTCCCATCGCGCGAGCGTCTCTTCCCTGCCGCGCGCCGTACGCTCTAATCGAGACTCGTCCTTCAAGCGCTCCCGCTCGCGAGCGAGCGCGCGTTGCGATGCGGTTGAGGCGCCTCGCACATGCAAGGCCTTCGCCGCTTCACGCGCGCGGCGCTTGGGATTGCCGGGCAGCCGGTTTTGACGAGATTCAGCTGGCTCCGTCGGCGTGCTCAGATGCAAGCTCGCCCAACGCTCAAGCACCCATGTATAGACTTCTTCATTCGATGGCTCCGCGCCAAATACCACGCGCGCAACGCTCAGCATGCCACTCTCGACATGCTCAACCACGCCCACCCAAAACTGACCGTCATGGTAGACCGTCAGGGTTGATGAGACTTCTCTCTTCCGCATAGCCGCGACCTCCTTCTATGTAGGGCTACGCGAAGAAGGGACAACCAAGGAGGCAGGTTACTGGCAGGCAAGCACCTGCGGCCCGACTACCCGACGGGCGCTGTATTTTTATCTTCGATAGGCATCAGTATAAAGCATGAAACTCGCCATATAAGGGAACAGCCGCCCTGTGCCGGAGCGGCTGTTCGTGCGGGTTTTGTCCCACTTTCATCCAAACCAGGAGGGCGTACGCCTCCCAAATCGCTACTAGTATACCCGCTTTTTCGACGTCCCTCACGCCTCTCGCGGGCTTCTAGGCGGCAGCGGCCTGCGCGAGCTCGGTGCCGTTTTCTGCTCATCGAGCCTCGATATAGCAACAGAATGCCTGGATCTTCCAGAAGCACGCAAAGCAATCCCGTCGTCCTTCTAACGCTTAAGCCCTACGAACCGGATGCCTGATCACTGTCTTGAGCTTCTCGGGAGCGGTGCGACGGGCGTCGTTGAGGTAGATCTCATGGTGCATGCGCTCGTCAGAAAAATCCTCAACGTAACCGCTCTCCTCGGCGAAAGCTCGCATCGCCTCGACGGTCGCAGGCTCGTCATCATAGGGGCCCACGTGCAAGCACTGAACGCACAGCCCCTCCTCAATGGTGAGCAGCTCCACCCGGGAAAAGTCTCGCTTCTTCTTGGCAGTCGCCTCTTCAACGGCCCACTCGAACTCACCGCGCGCCACAAAATCCGGCACGCGAATGGCCGAGACCCAGTTGAAGTCCTCCTTGCGCGCGTAGTCCACGCCAAACACGCCGTCTTGCCACCAAAATCCTTCTAGCGGAGGCACTACAAAGTCAAAGTAACCCTCAATGCGATGATCGCCCTTCTTGGACATCTTGATGGTGTACGCCACGCTGTAGAGCATCTCGAGTGCATCCTTGTACTCCCCGCCCTCTTCATTGGGGTCGCCATGCCCTCTCACCGCAAGAAACGTCATCTCGGGCACATCGACAATCCCCGGCTTCTTGGGCGGAAGATAGTACTCCTTATATTCCTTCTTGTAGTCAAACGCCACGGTGACCTCCGCTCAATAGATAAACCCGCCGCATGTTACCCGCTGTTCAAGTGCGGCAATATAATGATCAAAAGATACCACCGCTTGGCCTTACGTCCGCAGGAGATGCCCATGCGTAAGAAGACCGCCCTCATCGCAGCAATAGGCGCCCTCATCATCTTTGGAACCATCGCAGCCGCGCTCTTTTCATCTGGTGGGGATACAAAATCGGTCCAACGCATCGCGGCGCCCACAAGCCTCTACGGAGAAGCCGACATCTCTTCCGCTTTCGACGCCATTGAGGCAACGTTCGCCTCAGACTTTACGGGATGCACCCTTAAAGAGCTTCGCTACAACGGCGAGATTGAAAAAACGTTTTTGGACGATGAACTCGATCGCAATCAAACGGGAGTTGAAGACCGCATCATCGTCCTATCAACGTTCACAACCAACTGGAGATCCACAAACGAAGGCTTCTCGCCAAATGAGACGTACGAAGACTGGCAGTGGATACTCACCAGGCCTACGCAAAACGCCGCATGGAGCGTGGAAGGCTGGGGATATTGCTAGCGCCATCCGCACCAAACCAAAACGAACGAGCAGCGTCTCGCATACGCAAAGCCAATGGAAAACGACAATCAAGGCCACAGCGTACAGGACGATAGAATCTTGAAGAAGCTGCCGCGCGAGCCATATGAGGACAAGAATCGGAGACATGAGAAGGGCAAAGGCTAGTAAGACAACTGCTAAGCTGCCGGGTCCGTCCAACGGAGCCCATTCGAACTCTTCTCCACAGGTACACCGCCTCGGCATGACGCCGCACTTGACTGGCACTCTTCACCCGCAACGCGCACAGGCAATCTGCCTCATTATCTACCACTCCTCCGAACCGAGCTGCCGCTGAGATCCGCACGCACGGCTCCTATTAGACGAGAAACCGTCTCCCCGTCCTCCAAATCGACAAACCGCATCGGCTTTGCACCCTCATAGGGAGCCGCGGTTGACCTCAGCGCTGCTAAAGAAGCAGGGATACTTGATAAGGAGGCAATCATCGTAAATTCCATCGAACAATATCCCATCCGAATAGAGGAGGTACTCCCCCATCATCTTTCTCGTACTCAGTCCGTCGACTCCAGAAAGTCTCTCGAGCAGGTGCCCTTCATCACCGGGGCAACAGGACCCATAAGTTCAAGGTCCTTTGCATCGGGAAGGCCAATGTCGCCGAACGCGCAGGACTCGGCAAGAGACAGGGGCGCATGGGACGCTCAAGCAGCCTACCGTGAAATCGGCTTGCAATTTCATTGGCAGGCAATTTGGACGAGGACCCTGTTACCTATAAAGAGAGCTTTCTTGAAGACCACCTCAGATGGCATCTCTATTCCCTACATGTTCGATCAGATACTCGCGCATGTAGGGAATCGCAAAGCTGACCACACCGTATGCCGGCGCCTCGATGAGCGCCGCATCTACGAGGCGGCGACGATAGGTGCTCACGGACGTGG
>SAMEA3387468__coassemble_2082_pt1 | contig 31294 bp, 30 predicted proteins | sample SAMEA3387468__metabat2_low_PE_032 | metagenome-assembled genome bin SAMEA3387468 (sample SAMEA3387468) | Felis catus | biome: Faeces | place: United Kingdom | collected 2012 | reverse complement strand
AGGAGGAGCAATGACCACGTCGCCGCTGGCGAATCCTTCCGCAACCCGTGCGCTGCTGGAGACTTACGGACTTGCCACCAAGCACCGCCTGGGCCAGAACTTCCTTATCGACAACCATGTGATCGAGCGCATCTGCGCTCTTGCAAGCCTATCGAGCGACCAGCTGGTGTTAGAGGTTGGCCCGGGCATTGGCACGTTGACGCTCGCCCTGCTGCAGGATGCCGGTCACGTGACATCTATCGAGATGGACTCGGAGCTTGAGCCGGTGCTGAGCGCGCACGCCGCCCTCAACGCTAATTTCTCGTTCATCATGGGCGACGCGCTCAAGGTGGCGCCGGAGCGGATTGCCGAGGCATCCGGCGGTGAGCCTGGCATTCTGGTTGCCAACCTGCCATACAACGTGGCTGCAACCATCATCCTGTCATTCTTCCAGACCATGCCCAGCCTTAACGCCGCGGTTGTCATGGTGCAAAAAGAGGTTGCCGACCGTATCGCCGCGCAGCCAGGCACCAAGGCGTTTGGCGCTTACACGGCAAAACTGGGTCTCTACGGACGCGTTACGGGTCGCTTCGAGGTGCCGCCGCGTTGCTTTATGCCCGCTCCGCACGTTGACTCTGCCGTGGTGCGCATCGACAGGCGGACTAGTGGGGACGAGGTATTCGACCTCATGGCATGGGCCGAGGGCGAGGGCTGTACGCGCGACGATGTTGCACGCGTGACGGAGGCGGCGTTTGCCCAGCGCCGCAAGACCATCCGCAACTCCATGTCTTCCTCGGGCTTTGAGAAGGAGAAGCTGGACAAGGCTTTTGGAGCCTGCGACATTGCGCCCACCACGCGTGCGGAGGCCCTGGGCACAAGCGACTTTATTCGCCTGGTCGCCGCGCTGGCGCAGCAGGGTTAGGGGTGAGCCGCCATGCAGACCGATCCTCGGTTTTCGCTAGTGTTTGCAAAAAAGAAAAAGGAATTCTCGGTTCCGGCGCCGCTGGCTCCCATCGCGGATACTCATGCGCACCTTATGAGTTTTTGGGATAAAGATCCGGCCGAGGTTATCGCCCGGGCCGCGCTTGCTGGCGTGCGACAGATGACTACCATCTGGGATCCACTGGCGGACCATCGCGATGCCGCTACGTATCACGAGCAGCTGGTTGGCTGGATCGATCAAGCAAAAGATTTGCTTGACCAGGCCCTTGCCGCCGGCGCGGTTCCGTTAGAGCCCGCTGGCGAGCTGACTGGGCCTTGCGCGGATGCATGGGATTCCAATCCGCGGGCGCTGCTATCGCGCATTTCTTTCCTTGCGGGCGTGCATCCTTATGGCGCGCCCGAGTATACAGACGATGTCCATGCCCAGGTGCTCGAAGCACTCGATAGCCCCTTATGCTCCGGCGTGGGCGAGATCGGCTTGGATTATCATTTTGACGCGGAGGACAATATCGAGGCGGCGCCGCATCAGATGCAAATGGATGTTATGGCCCGTCAGCTTAGCCTTGCCGTCGAGCGCAACCTGCCCGTCGAGCTGCATCTAAGGCATGAAGCGGACGATGTTGAGCGCTCGTCTCATCTAGACGCCTATAGCGTGCTCAAGCGGGTTGGCGTGCCGGCTGCCGGTTGCGTGCTACATTGCTTTGGCGAGGACCGTGCAACTATGGAGCGCTTCTGCGACCTTGGGTGCCATATCGCTTTTGGCGGCGCCGCCACTTTTAAGCGCAACGATGAGGTTCGAGAGGCTTTCGCGGCATGTCCGCTTGATCTGCTGTTGTTTGAGACCGACTGCCCGTATATGGCTCCCGAGCCCATTCGCGGACTCGAATGCGAACCCGCTATGATTCCCTGGACCGTCGAGGCGCTGACGGGTTACCGTTCAAGCGTGACGGGTGAGGATCCGGCGCAAATCGCGTATGCTGTCTGGCGCAATTCCCTCAAGCTCTTTGGAAGGCAGAACTAGATGAACGACACCAATGCGCAGCTCGATGATATGCGGGACGAAGAGCGCGAGCCCACCTCTGCCGAGGTTCTTCGCGAACGTCGCAACGCGGCGATTGGCGGCAAGGCGGTTGATAACGACATCCATTTCTCCCTGCCGCTGACCAAGGCGTTTCCCGTTTTGCTTGTCGGCGCCGTGTTGTCCTACCTTGCGTCGAGCATGGGATCCAAACTGGGCAACCAGATGTTGTTCTACGGTGGACGCTGGGCGTGCTCGCTGCTCTTTGTGGCGGCGGTCGTTGTTTGGTTTGTCTCGCGCAGCCAGGCAAAAAAGATTACAGCCCAGCGTAATGAAGAGAAGTACGCCGTGGCTCGCGAGATTGCCCAGGCAAAGCAGGAGAAGGCGCAAGCCAAGGCGGCAAAGAAGCGCAAGCGCCGTCGCAAGTAGCATCGGGTACGTCTTTTTCATTCCAAAGGATGGGCGATCGTCCGCCGAGGGATTGGAAGCGTGTCAAAGTGGTACTATATTCTAAACGCTTATATAGTGCCACCTGGCTGCTGTATTCGATGGGAGTGTTCGCTATGTTCAAGCGCAAGGACCCGCAGGACCTTTTTGGCTCTACGGATTTCACCGTTACCAATACCATTTTTGAGGGACCGGCGCTGTCGCTGCTGCCAAGCATCTTCCAAGATTCCCAAAATAGGCGATGGGCGGTGGTGTACCGTGGCGCCGAGCCCGCTTTATTTGACTACGCTGATGTTATCGACTGTCTTCTTGTGGAAGATGGGTCCATCGACGTTAAAGCGGAGCAGAACAAGAAGGAGCTCTTTGAGCAGATCCTTGCCAACCCCGCTCGCGTTTCCCGCGCGAGCGCCGGTGTGAACGAGGACATGTGCGCGGGTGTGTCTTTGGTGATACGGGCTCGGTCCGCGGCTGCAGAGCAAGGCGAGGCGCAGCTGGTAATTCCCGTCATCACTCGTCCCGTTCGAAAAACATCGGCAACGTATAAGCATCTGCTTCAGTATGGCAGGGATATGCGCGATACGTTTCTTGCTATGAGGGATGAAGCAGGCATGCGGGCGGCGCGATCATGAGCGGCGCGGAGCCGTCTGCGGCGCAGAACCATCCCATCCCGCCAAAAGAGAAGGCACTTGAAGGTATTTTGGGCCTCGCGTTTGCGGGCTCGTTTGAGGCTGGCGACAAGCTTCCCGGAGAGCGTGCCCTGTGCGAGCGCCTTGGGGTGTCTCGCACTGCGCTGAGAAGCGCCATAAAGCAGCTTATTTCGCAGGGGATCCTTGAGAGCAGGCATGGGTCTGGAACGTATCTCCGCAGGTCTAAACCAACACAGGTCTTCCAAGAGCCTGGCAGCTTCACCGATATTGTTGAGGCGACGGGACGCGTTGCCGGATCGCGAACCCTTCATGCGCGGGAGTCGCGTGCCGACGATCTCATTGCGGAGAAGATGGGCATTGCGCCGGATTCCCCCATTTACGTCATTGAACGCGTTCGCTTGGCGGACGGGGTGCCCATAGCTATCCAAACCTCCTATATCGATATGAGGCATTGCCCCGGGATCGCCGACCATGACTTTGATACCGAGAGCCTTTTGCATGTGATGAAGGGCGCGTACGGCATCCGTATAACGGGGGGAATGCAGCGCATTTCAATTACCAGGGTGGACGAGCGCGAAGCGAGGCTCTTGGAGGTCGATCGTGGGACACCGGCTTTTTTTGAACAGTGTTTTAACCAGGACGAGAATCACAGGACGATAGAGTATTGCCGATCTGTCACCCTTGCGAATCATTTCCAGTATGCAAATGACGATACCGGCGACGGCGTTGCGAACGAGAAGGTGCAAAAATGGCTGAGGTCGTAGCTGCGGGCGCGGCGTTCCAAAAAAGCACGCCGCTATATCTTCGCGTGCGCAAGGATATCGCATCGAGAATAGGGTCTGGCGAGTTTCCCGTGGGAACTGCCTTGCCATCGGAAAACGAGCTCGCTCGACAGTACGGGACCACGCGCCTTACCGTTCGCGCGGCTCTTGATGACATGGTTGAACGCGGGCTTGTTCGTCGTATCCAGGGCAAAGGCGCGTACGTTTCCGGAGAGCTGGGCGATATGGCTGGCCAAGGCGGCCTTGCGTCGGGATTTCGCGAATCCATGAGGCTCAGGGGCTTCGAGCCATCCGTTCGCATCCTGGCAAAATCGAAACGGGTGGCAGGGGAGTACTACGCGACGATCTTCGACATAGAGCCGGAAGACCTGCTCTATTCCGTCCGAAGGCTTAATAGCGTCGACGGCGTTCCCACGACGATCGAGACGGCGCTCATCCCCATGCCGCTGTTTCCATCTATAGACACCGTCGATATCACCGCGTTCAGCTTGTATGAGACATATCGCATGCTGGGCCATCCCGTCAGGGAGGCCCATCAGAAGCTTGGCCTGGTTCAACTGGACGCACATGATGCCCGCCTGCTCCATGTCGAGGTCGATACTCCCGCTCTGGTGCTGGAGTGCCTTACGGTTGATCAAGATGGATTGGTCATAGAGTATGCAAGATCTATCAGCTGCGGCGCCCGCAGCGGGTTTACCTATAGATTCTAGAGGTAACAGGCACATTTACGCTTACCGTTAAACTTCGACCGTTCACCTTGAATATCTGCGTTCTCGTCAACTGGTATCAATAAACAGCTATCTTGTATAGCTGTAAGTGGTTTTAATTACTAACAGCCTATATAGCTATTAAATCGATCGGATGACCAGTTGGATGGGAAGCGGGGAGCGGAAAACATGAAGATGCTTGACTACGTCGTAATGGCCAACAGCCGTCTGCGCGAGAACCTGGCTCGTGCCGTCGAGCTCACCGACCCGTTGGTCAAGGCGTTTACGGCGTCGGCTTCCGCCGCCGTCCGCATCGTCGCATCGGGCTCGTCTCGCCACTCCGCTGATTGCGCTCGCGATTACATGCAGGATATCCTGGGCATGCAGGTCGCAGTGGTGACCCCTGAGGCGTTTATCGATCGCGAGCACGTGTTTCCGCGAGACGCCTTCACTATGGTGATCTCCCAGAGCGGGTTCTCTACCAACAGCATCGCGGCCCTCGACTTCATTCGAGGGGGAGGGTGCGGCGAAGGCGTCCAGTCCGTCGCGATCACCGGAAACCCCTCGGCTCCCATCAGGGACCATGCCGACGTGGTGGTCGATTACGGAGTCGGGGTTGAGTCGGTTGATTTCGTGACCATGGGCGTCCAGACGCTGGTCGAGTTTCTCATGTTGTTCGCCCTGTATGCCTCCCATGTCATCGGCCGTATAAGCGGCGAACGCGTGGATTGCGAGCTAAGGTGCTTCGAATCCGCGTTCGACGCCCACGCCGCCGCGCTCCGCGCGTGCGAGGAATGGATGGATGAGGAGAAACTGACCCTTTCCCGCCGAGTTCCCGCATGCGTTGTGGGTAACGGCCCCAACTATGGTGTTGCGGAAGAAGGCGCTCTCAAGTTAAACGAGTGCATCAAGATAGCGGCCATGCACTCTGAGGGCGAGGAATTCGTCCATGGTCCCCAGATGCAGCTGACGCCTGACAGCTTGCTGTTCATGTTGGATGACCCCAGGGGGTCGGAGCGCTTGGCGAACCTCCACGCCCAGTTCCGCACGGTTACCAAGGGCGCCTTCTTCATCACGGCTCATCCGCGGGGCATTGAAGGGGAGTTGGCGATTCCCGCACCGACCAACCCACTGATGTGCGCGATTCCCAATTTGGTCGCATTCCAATATCTGGCTGCTCAGAAAACGGAAGAGCTCGAGCGCTGGGAGATGCACCCCTATGTGCGCGCCCTGCGCGACACCATTGGAACCAAGGCGGATGGTTACGAGGATTCGATCCATGCGCTGGAGGAGCGCGCCAAGGACCAGTACGGGCAATAGCGCCAGCAAGCAAGCGGCGCGGCGACGATGCCGCGCAGCGCTATATGGGACACATGACAAGGGAGACAAGCGGCTTGCCCGCATCTCATAGCTATATCCTTCAAGGGAGAGAGGAACGGCCATGGCAGTAACTGAGAAGATTGAAATCATGAACTTCGACCAGGAGGGCTATCTGGAGGATGGCGCCGCCCTGTACGAGACCGGCCAGAAGATGGCGGCGCTCGCCGACAAGGTGCACGAGGAGGGCTACGACGCCGTGTTCCTCATGGGCGTCGGCGGCACCTGGGACGAGATGATGCAGCTCGAGTACCTCATGAACAAGTTCGGCGACAAGGACCTCGAGGTCTACCTCATCCACGCCGCCGAGTGGAACGTCATGGGCCACAAGCGCATGACCGAGAGGTCCGTGGTCCTCACCGCCTCCGAGTCCGGCACCACCCCCGAGGTGCTCGAGGCCTGCAAGAAGATGAAGGAGACGGGCATCCGCGTCTTCGCCATGACCGATCCGGAGGGCCCCATCGGCAAGGTCGTCGGCGCCGAGAGCTGCGTCAAGATGGCTTCCGATCACGGCGCCGGCGGTTGCGAGAAGGGCTACTACCTCGCCGACTGCTTCGGCCTGCGCCTGCTCAACCTGCGTGGCTGCTTCCCCAAGTGGGAGCTGTTCCTGGAGCAGACCAAGAACATCTGGGCGGACATGCTCGATATCCGCAAGCGCTTCGAGCCCCGCGCCGAGGAGCTCGCCAAGAAGTACGCCCTGGCCCCCTACACCATGTTCATCGGTTCCGGTGCGCTGTGGGGCGAGACCATCCTGTACTCCATGTGCATCCTCGAGGAGATGCAGTGGAAGCGCACGCGCTACATCACCAGCCACGATTTCTTCCACGGCACCCTGGAGCTTCTCGAGCCCGGCGTCCCTGTGTTCCTGTTCAAGGGCGAGGACGAGTGCCGCGAGCTCGATAACCGCGTCGAGGCGTTCCTGCGCTCCGGCGTGACCGGCGACGAGGACTACGTGATCTTCGACACCGCCGAGTTCGCCATCCCCGGTCTCGACCCCGATTTCCGCGTCATCGTATCGCCTTGGATCCTCACCGTGTGCATTACCGACCGCCTGTCCCGTCACTACGAGATGGTCACCAAGCACAACCTCAAGTATCGTCGCTACTATCACCAGTTCGATTACTAGTAGGTCGACGAGAACGCACCGGTCGCGTGTCGCGTAAGCGCTCGCGACCCGCGTGCGGTGCGAGTTTGAACCCTCGACCTTCGTCCAAGGAGGTGAAACCATGAGACGCTTTCTTATTGCGACCCACACCCATTTTGCCCAGGGCATCAGCGAGTGCATCGAGCTGCTTTCGGGCGAACACGAGAACGTTGAGGTGCTGTGCCTGTACGTCGACGGCAACGACGATGCAGAGGCCTTGCTGGCATCTCGCGTAGAAGCCCTGCCGGAGGGCGACGAGCTCATCATCTGCACGGACATCTTGGGCGGAAGCGTGAACAACGAGTGCCTGAAGCTCATCCAGCGGACCTGCGGCGTGTTCCTTATCACCAACACCAACCTGCCCCTGTTCCTTCAGCTCCTGTTCATGCCGGAAGGCGGCGATACCGCCCAGCTCATCAGGGGCATCGTTACCGCTGACGAGACGCGGGTCACCTTCTGCAACGACCTCCTTAGCGACGAAGACGACGAGGAGGAGTTCTAATCGATCCGGTTAGAACAAGCGACAAACAAACGAAACGTTTGGGGGAAAAATGATTCTGCTACTTCGTGTCGACCATCGACTGCTCCACGGTCAGGTTGCCGTTTCCTGGGTGCAGGGCCTGCACTCCGATTGCGTGTTCTGCGTTGGCGATAAGATCGCGAACGACCCGGTTTGGAAGACCACGCTCAAGCTGGGCAAGCCTGCGGGATGCAAGCTGGTCATCAAGGACATGGAGCATGCGATCGAGGCGATCAACAGCGGCGTTACCGACAAATACCGCATGATTATCAGCGTCCAGACCATTGCCGAGGCGAAGCAGCTGGTCGAGGGATGCCCGCAGATCAAGAGCATCAACCTGGGCAACACCAAGGCGAGCCCCACCACCAAGGAGGTCGCGCGCCAGGTATTCCTGGAGCCCGAGGAGTTCGAGATGCTGCGCGAGCTTGTCGACAAGGGCATCGAGGTCGAGGTCCGTCCCCTCGCGGACGACACCAAGATCGATGCCAAGACGTTCCTGTAGATATCGCATCTTTTCATCTAACACACAGTCCTCATCATCACCGTAGATTGGAGGAGACATGCTTGTGCAATCCATCCTCATCGGTCTAATTGCCGCTTTTGGCGCATTCGACTGTCAGCTGGGTACGCTCTATGCATTCCGACCCATCGTTCTCTGCCCGTTGGTGGGCCTGGTTCTGGGCGATCTTCAGACCGGTCTTGCCATCGGCGCGAGCCTCGAGCTGCTCTTCATGGGCTCCATCTCGATCGGCGCCTATGTACCGCCCAACGAGACCGTCGGCGGCGTGCTTGCCTGCGCCTTCGCGATTTCTCTCGGCGAGAGCACCGAGGCCGCCATCGCCCTGGCGATGCCCATCGCGGTTCTCACCCTGTCGCTTAAGAACATCATGCGCGTTATCGATCCGTTCTTTGTTGACATGGCGGATAAGTTCGCCGCCCAGGGCAACGTCAAGGGTATCTACGCCATCCACTTCCTGCTTGGCAACGCGCTCGGCTGCGTCCTGTACTTCATCCTGTGCTCTACTGCGTTCTACCTGGGTGTTGACGCCGTCAAGGGCCTGCTGGACATGATCCCGCAGTTTGCCATCGACGGATTCGGCATCGCTGCCAATATCCTTCCCGCTATGGGTTTCGCGATGCTCGGCCGTTTGGTGCTCACCAAGCAGGTTATGCCCTACTTCTTCTTGGGCTTCCTGATTGCCTCCTACGCCGGTATTCCCGTCCTTGGCGTGGCCATCCTGGCGATTATCATCGCCATCGAGAAGTTCGACCTGCTGAAGATGGGTGGAGCTGCTGAGCCCGCGCTTGCCGCAGAAGGGGATGACGACGATGACTTCTAATGAGACCGCGGTCAAGGCCGCTCCCGTAACGGACGATCAGTACAAGATCACCAAGTCCGACCTTATCAAGACCTCCTTGAACATCGGCTCGCTGGGCATGGAGTTCTCCTGGACCTACTACAAGCAGATGAACATCGCGTTCTGCTTGATGCTGGCCAAGATGCTCAAGAAGATCTACCACGATAACCCGGAAGGCTATCGCCAGGCGCTCGTTCGCCATCTCGCCTTCTTCAACATCACGGTGCAGTTTGCTCCGTTCGTGGGCGGCATCGCGCTGTCCATGGAAGAGCGCATCGCTAGCGGCGAGGCCGAGCCCGAGTCCGTCAACGAGGTCAAGGCTGCCCTTATGGGCCCGCTCTCCGGCATCGGCGACGCCATATTCCTGTCCACCCTACGCGTGCTCGCTGCCGGCATCGGCATCTCCTTGTGCCAGGCGGGCAGCTGGCTCGGTCCCATCGCGTTTTTGGCCATCTACAACATCCCGGGTTTCTGGCTGCGCATTTGGGGCATTCAGAAGGGTTATAACCTGGGCGTGAACTTCCTTGAGCAGGCCACTAAGTCCGGCCTCATGGAGAAGGTCATGAAGGGAATCGGCATCATCGGCGCGATGGTCATCGGTTCCATGACGGTCAGCATGTTCTGGGCCACCATGCCCATTCCGCTGGGCGGCGGCGAGGACGCCGCGACCCTGCAGAGCATTCTCGATGGCATCATGCCCGGTATTCTCGGCCTCGGCGCGTTCGGCCTGTACTATTGGCTGCTCTCCAAGAAGGTCAACCCCTCGATCCTCATCGTGGGCACCATGGTCTTGGGAGTCATCGGCGCCTACTTTGGCTTTCTGGCCTAAGACAGTCGCCCGCAATCGCTCTTCGAGCTATTGCCCAATTCGCTGCATATAGCCCCCCAGACGTGAGGCGACGGTCCGCAACGGGCTCGTCGCCTCATTTTTTCACATGGTGCCCTACGGGCGGCTCAGGCTTCATTGAGGGCGAATCGCTAAAAAGGAGGATGAACATGGTCGATATCTCGCGTTTCAAAGCGGCGGTTTTCGATATGGACGGCGTCGTGGTGGATACCGAGCCCGTTTATCGCGAGCACGTCCTGATGTTTTTTAGGGAGCAGGGCGTTGACATTGGTACAGATGACGTTAACGTGCTTGCCGGAGCGGCGAGCGATACCTATCAGCGTCTGTTGAGGCGATGGTGGCGAGACGGAACGGGCAAGCAGGCGACGGACCAAGAGATCGATGCGCTTTTGGACGAGTTCTACGAGAGAAACCCCATCGATTACGCCTCGATCCTTAACCAGGGGGTGCGCGAGCTGTTGGCGTCGTTGCGCTCGCGGGGAATTCCGTGCGCCCTCGCATCGTCTTCATCGCTTGCAGACATTCATAACGTGCTTAGGGCATGCCGGCTTGAAGATGCATTCGATTACGTGGTGTCGGGTGAGGAGTTCGAGGAGAGCAAGCCGAACCCGGCGATCTATCTACATGTTTTGGACAAGCTTGGGGTGGAGGCGGCCGGTTGTTTCGCGATCGAGGATTCGGATGCGGGCATGACCGCCGCGCATCGAGCAGGCATCTACGTGGTGGGCAAGCGCGATGACCGTTTTGGTTACGCTCAAACCGAGTGCGATGTGCTGGTTGATTCGATCGCGGAGCTGCTATAGGCTCCTCGTCCACATCTCGCCCATAATTGTCTTGGGCGCGTTAGGATGCGAAGCCGTATGGTTGGGAGCCCGTATCGCCTTTGTCAGGAAACGTGCCACCTGATCGGGCAGAAAATCAAATACCCGTAATAGAAGTCAGGGCCTGGACAGACATGCCGTGCGCGGCTCTGTCCGGGCCCTTCTCCTACCTATTGTCGATTCTGCTGTTCGAGCGCGCGCCCTTTCGCCCCGTGTGCGAAAGGGCGCTTGAAGGGAGAATAAGATGCGGTCCAATGTTGAAAACCTGCATGTTGGCGGCGCGGTGTCGGTGCTTGAGGGCGGGGGAGGTCCTGCTTACCTAGACGACGTTGCGCCAGCGGCGTCAAGATCCTGCGGGTCGACGGGTTCTATAAGTTTCTGGTTTTGAGCCGTGGCGTCCTCGCCCAAAACGGTTCGTACCAAACGGTCGAGCTGGACCATAAGCCAGTCGATGCCTTGGGGTGCAGATTGGTTCTCGGCGGCGACAAGCTCGGCGCGCGCAACCTCGCGGCCCTGCTGGCTCAGCACCAGCTCGCCCACGGTGTCGCCGCGCTTTACGTCGCCCTGCACCTGGTCGATGTCGAGCGCTGCTTCCACATCGCCTGCCAAGCTGAACAGCGAGACCGCCTGCTCGGGGTCTGCAAGCATGACGTCGACGGTCTTGTCCGTCCAGTCGTCATGGGCGGCACGGCCCACCAGCGGCGTGCCATCGGCGGCTACGGCTTGCGTGCGGCTGCTGGCAACGGGGTAGTTAACCAGGTGGTCGTAGTACCAGTCTGCCAGGGTGCGGGTGTCGTTCCAGCGGGTGTCGCTGGTCTCGCTACCCAGCACAACGGTGTAGATCTCGCCGCCCGCCTCTTGGTTGAACGCGCCGACATAATTGGAAAGGGCGATGTAGGTGCCGCCGGTCTTGCCGCCAATGTTGCCATCCTGCCCCAATATCTCGTTGCGCTGCTTAAGCTCTATAGCGCGCTCGCTCCCGTCCGCGCTGGTGACGGTGATGTGGTTGTCGGTGTCCGCTACAATCGAGCGGAACGCCTCGTTTTTCATCGCGTGGGCAAACATGGTTGCCACATCGCGCGCGGTCGAGTGGAAATCGCCCTCCCAGCCATCGAAGTCCAGGCCATGGGGGTTTGCGAAGACCGTGTGGTCCATGCCCAGCTCCGCCGCCTTGGTGTTCATGGCGTCGATAAAGGTCTGGTAGGGGTTATCGCTTTGCGGGTCGATGAGCGCTCCCACGGACGCTGCGATCGCCATGGCGGCGTCATTGCCAGATGGCATCATAAGGCCCTTGAGCGCCTCGGAGAGGGGGAGCTTGTCGCCCTCTTTAAGGTCGGCGGTCGACTGGCCAACGGTGGCTGCGCGTTGGTCTACGGTTACGGTGTCGTCGGGTTGGGCGTTTTCAAGCGCAATGATGGCCGTCATGACCTTGGTGAGCGAGGCGATCTTTACTTCCGCGTCGGCATCGCGCTCAAAATAGGTTGTTCCGTCCTGGCCAACAACAATCGCTGCAGCGGCAACAATATCGGGTTGGTCTTCCGCCGCGCGCGCTTGCTCCGCGTAGGTTGCGCCGCAGATGATATCCGTGTCGCGGACGTCCGCATAGGCAGATGGCGCCGTCAGCGCTCCCGCAAGCGCAAGGGTTGCGGCGGAGGCAAGGGCGCGAATGAGGAACTTACTGGGGCGATGCGGCGGTTGGCTGTGCTTGAGCATGGTTTCCACCTTAAAAGAATGTGACCCGGCGGTGCGGTTGCGACGCCGCGGGCAAATGAGTGTAGACTGGCTAAAGATGAGTATACCTGCTGCCATGCGATTGATCGGGGGTCGCGTTGGCGCCAGACGGATAGCCCTAAGGGGAGGTCGCATGGACGCGCATATCCTTGTTGTCGATGACGAGAAGACCATTACCGACCTGGTTGGAATCTATTTAAAGAACGAGGGCTACCAGGTAACGCTTGCCTACACGGGAGCGGACGCGGCGCGAGAGATCCTGACAAACGAGTTCGACCTGGCGGTGCTGGACATCATGCTGCCGGACGTCGACGGCTTCGAGCTGCTGCGCACCATCCGCAACAACCACACGTATCCAGTCATCATGCTGACCGCGCGTGACTCGCAGACCGACAAGATCGAGGGCCTCTCGTTGGGCGCGGACGATTACGTGGTCAAGCCCTTCCGCCCGCTTGAGCTGGTCGCCCGCGTAAAGGCGCAGCTTCGCCGCTACACCAAGTACGGAGCCCGCGGCCAGGCAGAAGAAGAGGCCTCTGAGATCGGCTTTAACGGACTTGTCATCAACCGTGATTCGCGTAGCGTGATGGTGGACGAGAAACCGGTGCGCCTAACGCCGCTCGAGTATTCCATCTTGCTGTATTTGGCCGAGAACCGCGGGCGCGTGGTGCCGGTCGCGGACTTGTTCCAAGCGGTGTGGGGCGAGGAGTTCATGTCCTCGTCCAACAACACGGTGATGGTGCATATCCGCCATCTGCGCGAGAAGATCGGCGACGACGCGCAGAACCCGCGTTTCATTAAGAATATCTGGGGCGTCGGCTATACCATCGAGGGATAGAAAAACTGCAGGTAAAAGACTATATAGCAAGCAATCGCGCGTAGTATTGCACCATGGGTTGCACCAAATCTTGCAACGTAGCGTGACAAGATTGGGCTCTTTGGAGCGTGCTTTGTGCGCACCGCGAGCTTAAGCAAGTCTTTTGTACACATGGACGCGGGCGCTCAATATACTCGATACCAAGATTAAACGCCCGAGTGCCCGTCACATCGGCGCTCCCATGTCTATAGGGGTATCTCATGGCTAAAAAGCACGGGGACTGCGCGCCCATCAATCCCATAACGGGTCGTCCGAATGATCCGGATGCGCCCGGTCCCAACACGCCCGGTCAAGCTGGCGCCGACGCAATCACGGCATCTACACCTGCCTCCAATCCATCTTTTGCCGCGGGCTCCGCGCAGTCTCAGGTGCCGGCGGCTCCGCCCCAGGACTTCGCGTGGGCGGGGGACGGCGTTGACCAGCGGGTGGACGATGCCATCCAGAAAGTACGCCGCGTGTTCGAGAGCCGCATCGTCTCTTGCGTGGTTCTTGGCCTGCTGCTTATCGAGTTACTCGGCTTTGAGAACATCCTTATCGCGATGGTGGCGTTTGTGGTGGGATACATGCTCATCGAGCGCTTCGTCAACGTTCGCCGCACCGTTACCATGGGCGGCATCGCTTGGTTGTCCATGCTGTTCATAGGTTCCCTTGTGACGCGGGCAGCCGGTCCGCTGTTCCTCAACATCGAGTACTTCTTTATGTTCTGCGGCTTCTTTTTGGCTCTTGCCGTCTGCGGCAGCTTTTTTGCCGGACGGGCCATGTTTAACTTTGGGCGCGACCGCGGCCGTGAAGATGCGGACCGTGCCATCGCTCGCCACATGGTCGATCGCCTTGTGGACCACCGTGACAGTTGGGATAACTTGGATGGCGACTATCTGGAGGTCGAGGGCGCTATCAACCGGGTCCGCGAGCGCGAGCGCCAAAGCGCCCAGGCGTTGACCGATGAAGCGCGTCGCAAGGACGACCTGGTTACCTACCTTGCCCACGATCTCAAGACGCCGCTGGCAAGCGTGGTGGGCTATCTGTCGCTGCTGCAGGAGGCGCCCGATCTGCCCGTGGAGCAGCGCGTGCGCTTTACAGGGGTTGCGCTGGACAAGGCGCATCGCTTGGATGCCCTTATCGAGGAGTTCTTCGACATCACCCGTTTCGATTTCCACGATATTGTTCTTACGCGCGGCTACGTCGATCTGGGCCTCATGCTTGCCCAGGTGGCGGACGAGTTCTACCCCATCTTGTCCGACCAGCGAAAAGACGCCTCTATTGAGGTCGAGCCCGGGCTTACCGTGTTGGTCGATGGCGACAAGATGGCGCGCGTATTCAATAACATCATGAAGAACGCCATAGCTTATAGCTATGAGGGCTCGACCATCCGGGTGAGCGCGGACCGAGAGCAAGATGCGGCGACGGGCGCCGCCTGCGTGCGCATACGCTTTGAGAATCAGGGGGACCCCATTCCCGCGCCCAAGCTCAAGGTGATTTTTGAGAAGTTCTACCGCTTGGATGCCGCGCGTGCGACAAATCGCGGCGGCGCCGGCCTTGGTTTGGCTATTGCGAGGGAAATCGTAAACGCCCATGGTGGAGCTATTGAGTGCATGTCGACTCCCGAGCATACGGTCTTTACTATTACGCTTCCGGAATGAGACAATACACGCGAGGCTAACCGGGCTATTCCGACTAATAGTTCCAAGGTGGCCGTAGGTGGATGTGGACGAGGAGAACCTGTCGCGGGCGTGCGCGCCCGCAAGCTTGGCTGACACGGCTTGCGAGTCGGGTGGGTTTCAGGCATCGCGCAGCCTTCTTGTTCACCTCTGCCCGAGACGCAAGGGGCCTTCGGGCCCTTTTCTCGTTGACATTACAATGTCCTAACAATTGCCTTTCACCTGCATGAAGTGCGCCACGTACCATCTGATGAGCTAATAGGCTCATGAGGAGGTAGCGAGTGGAAAACAACGAGCAGGAGTGGACGGACGCGGTCGCGTCGGCGCGTGCGTTTGAGATGGGGGAGTCCGTGGCGTCTCCGGTATATGCGGATAAGGCGCCCGAACCTCAGCATGATGTACGCCTGGGCGTGGAGCATCTGGAACTGTTCTACGGCGACCATCATGCTCTTAAAGACGTCAATATAGCCATTCGCGATCGTGAGATCACGTCGTTTATCGGTCCGTCCGGTTGCGGCAAGTCCACGCTGCTGCGCTGCTTCAACCGAATGAACGATAGCGTTAAGGATTGCCGTATCGAGGGCTCCGTCACGCTGGACGGCGCGGACGTCTACGCGGACCACAACGTAACCCGCCTGCGTCAGCGCGTGGGTATGGTTTTCCAGCGCCCCAATCCGTTTCCCATGAGCATCTACGATAACGTTGCCTACGGTCCTCGCGGTCTTGGCATCAAGGATCGCGATGAGCTCGATGGCTTGGTCGAGGAGTCTCTGCGCCGCGCGGCGCTGTGGGACGAGGTGAAGGATAAGCTCAAGAGCTCCGGACTCGGTCTTTCCGGCGGCCAGCAGCAGCGCCTGTGCATCGCCCGCGCGCTCGCCGTCAAGCCCGAGGTCCTGCTTATGGACGAGCCCACCTCTGCTCTCGATCCCATCTCTACGGTTATGATCGAGCAGCTGGCAATGGAGCTTAAAGAGCATTACACCCTGGTTGTTGTTACGCACAACATGCAGCAGGCGTCTCGTATTTCCGATTCTGTGGCGTTTTTCTTGTTGGGCGAGTTGGTTGAGCATGCTGAGACCGGTGAGCTGTTCCGCAACCCGCGAGATACCAGGACTCAGGATTACCTTACCGGCCGCTTTGGCTAATCGACCGAGTTCGCACCGATCGCGGAGTTTCTTCTGATGACATGCACGCGGCCTTGTTATCGGCGCGTCCGGCACGGTGTATGATTGGTCGCATAACAGGTGTGGGCAGTTGACGGGTGCCGAGACCTTGATGAGTCTGAGGCGCCGCACGATATCCGCGGGAGGCGAGCGGCATGATCTATTACGTTGAGGACGATGACAACATCAGGGGTTTGACGCTATATGCCCTGCACCAGCAGGGTATCGAGGCGGAAGGGTTCTCGTGCGACAGCGAGTTCAAGGCGGCGGTGGCAAAACGCGTGCCGGATGCCGTGCTGCTCGACATCATGCTGCCGGACACTGACGGCCTCGAGATCCTTCGCCGCTTGCGCTCGTCTTCGGAGACCGCAACGGTTCCCATCATGATGCTGACCGCAAAGGACACGGAGCTCGATAAGGTTGTGGCTTTGGATGGCGGTGCTGATGATTACCTCACCAAGCCCTTCTCGCTGATGGAGCTTACGAGCCGTTGCCGTGCGCTGCTCCGTCGCGGGGGCATGACCAAGAAGACCTCCGACATCCTGACTCTGGGTGGCATCTCGCTATCTCCCAGCCATCGTCAGGTTGTGGTCGACGGGCAGGAGGTCAAGTTGACCCTGCGCGAATTCGATCTTCTTGAATACCTTATGCGCAAGCCGGGCGTCGTGTTTTCCCGTGAAGCCCTGCTGCAAAGCGTGTGGGGATGGGACTTCGATGGCGGTTCGCGTACCGTTGATGTCCACGTGCAGACGCTCCGTCAGAAGCTGGGCGAGCGCGCCGGTTGCATCGAGACGGTGCGCGGCGTCGGTTATCGCCTAGCTGACAGCGCAGAGTAGCTCGGGGCGCTGATTGTGACCACTCGCCATTCGCTTTCTCAACGCGTTTTCGCAACCTTGTTCATAATGGCCGTCGCGGTCATCGTGGTGTTCACCGTCGCTGGCACGTTGTATCTGCAGGGGAATCTTGCCGACTCCACTCACGAGGAGCTGCGCGAAGAGACCGACGTGGTGGCGGCGGCGCTCAACCAGGCAAGCGACGACCATGTTCTCCTCGACCAAATCGAGCTGGGCGATACGCGCGTCACGCTGGTCGCCGATGACGGCACCGTGTTGTACGATAGCGACGAGAGCCCCTCCGACATGGCGAACCACGCTGATCGCCCTGAGATCGCCGAGGCGTTGGCGGACGGCGACGGTATATCAGAGCGCTCCAGCTCTACTATGGGCGAGACCATGCTGTACAACGCGGTGCGCCTGGACGACGGCAGCGTGATACGCCTCTCTAAGCGACAAGAGGGTTATATCTCCATCTTTTTCACCCTCCTCATTCCGCTTTTGTGCCTGGGCGCCGTTGCGGCGCTGCTTGCATGGGCGGCCGCCAGCCGCGAGGCCAAGGCGATCATCGCCCCGCTGGAGCTGGTCGACCTCGATCATCCCAAGCGCAATATGGAAAATGCCTATCAGGAAATGGTGCCCATGCTTGAGCGCATCGAGAACCAGCGCCAGGAGCTCAAGCGCCAGATGCGCGTGCTCGCTGACAACGATCGCATGCGTCGCGAGTTTACTGCCAATATTACGCACGAACTCAAGACCCCGCTTACCGCAATCTCTGGCTACGCGGAGCTTATTGGCAGCGGCATGGTGGCAAGTGAGGATGACCAGCGTGATTTCGCCATGCGTATCTATAAGGAGGCGGGGCGTCTCACCTCGCTGGTTAACGATATCCTCACCCTGTCTAATTTGGACGAGGCCGAGCATAGTGCCGATGCCGCCGCTGCGAGCGTGCTGGGCACTCGAGAGCCGGTGGACCTGCCCCGCATGCTTGACTCCGTATATCAGAGACTTGAGGGCGTTGCCGCCAAGCAGGGGATACTGCTGACCGTTTCCTCCTGCCCCGCGGTGGTCGAGGGCGTGCCGCGCCTGTTGGACGAGCTGGTCTACAACTTGGCGAGCAACGCGATTCGCTACAACAAGGCCGACGGCTTCGTTCTCTTGGCCTGCGGGCTCAATAGCGACGAGCGTCCCTATATTCGCGTATCGGATACGGGCATCGGCATCGCGGAGGAGGAGCGCGAGAAGATTTTCGAGCGTTTCTACCGCGTGGATAAGAGTCGTTCGAAAGCGCGCGGAGGAACTGGTCTGGGGCTTGCTATCGTGAAGCACGCTGCCGTGTTCCATAATGCCGAGCTGAATGTGGAGAGCGAGTTGGGTGAGGGCACGTGCATTACCGTTACGTTCCCCGAAGTGTTTCATATTGATAGGGCGTAGAATGGGTTTTCAATTGGTTATTTGGTTGCAATAACTATTATTTTTACTGTGACTATTTTTAACAGCAGGCTACCGCATTCAGTATATTGGTACTCTCTGAATATACAGTTGAGGAGGTATCTTTTGAATAATAAAGAAAGCAATGCGGCTGACTTTAAAAATGATAAAGCTTACAAGCCTGCGCATTTTAATTCAAATAATAATTTACCTATTGAGCATGTTGACGGCGCTCTTCAAGAGTTGGTCCATGAGAATGCCAATGCCAATGGCGGCGGAGCTGGTGGCTTGCGACGTGTGAAGCATAAGCGCCGCCGTGTTTCTCGCGGGCTGATAATTGCGCTTGTGGCTATGTTATCAATTGGCGCTATAGGTTATGCCGCCATTGCATTATGGGTTCATTCACTCGATCAATCAATTTCTCTAAACGAGGCGGATGTTGAGAAGCTTAAAGATGCTTTGGTTGTTGGTGATTCTGACGAGAGCAAAGCATTCTATATGCTTGTTCTCGGATCAGATGCTCGGGATGAGGGGCTGACAAGCCGTAGCGATGTAACGATGCTGGTTCGAATTGATCCTCGCCAGTATACTATCGATCTCATTTCAATACCGCGAGATACGATGGTGAACATAGATGGATCTACTCAGAAAATCAATGCTGCTTATGCTTCTGGCGGCGCCGCCGGTGCGGTTCGAGTGGTTTCGCAATTTGCCGGTGTAGACGTCAGCCATTATGCTGAGGTTCATTTTGATGAACTTAAAAACATAGTTGATACTCTAGGAGGAATATGGGTTAACGTCCCGGAATCCTTCAGCGCCGGTAATGGTGGCCTTGATTTTAAAGCGGGAGAGCAAAAGCTAAACGGGGAGCAAGCCCTTGCCTTTGCACGAGAGCGGTACAACGTTCACGGCGGAGACTTCGGACGAGCACAGGCCCAGCGGCTGATAGTAGAAGCGATTATCAAGCAGGTGCTAGCTTCTTCTCCAGCAGAGATACCAGGGTTGATCAATCAGCTTGCAGCGGCGGTTACCACCGATTTCTCTGTATCGCAGATAGCTAAAATGGCACTCAATTATATCGGTAAAGACGTTACTATTTATTCTGCTGCCTGCCCAAGTTATACGCTTAATATCGATGGGGTGAGTTATGTTGGCACAATGTTCGATGAGTGGCGCGCTATGATGCAGCGCGTTGATGCAGGGTTGGATCCGGCAGACGAGACCGCGGAGATTCCCGAGAAGCAACTCAATGACGAAAGGCTCGGCATGGCCACCAATTCGGCGGCTCCACGGGATTATAAAACTCTTGCGGAAAACGCCATGACAACAGATGATGTTGCGGAAGTTGCTAATTGAGTCGAGTTGCTCTCTTATATAGGTGAAAGGCAATAGAGATGACCCTGCTAGAACTATTACAATTAATTAAGAAACATCGAAAGATGGTAGTGATTCTTCCAATTGTATGCGCGCTTGCAATGGGAGGATATAGCTTTCTTTTTATGAAGAATACGTACACAGCGCAGACAAGCATGTACATTCTTACTCGCTCATCTGGTGGCGAGACTGCTAATTCAACCGATTTGTCTGCGTCCCAAATGATTGCCAATGATGTGGCTGCCCTTCTTGATAGCGATATAGTGAAAAGGAATGCGGCTCGTAACCTCTCTCTTGATAGCCTATCTGGCTACGAGGTGAGCGTTGCTAACGAATCAACTTCTCGTGTTATTACCCTATCTGTGACCGGAGCTGATCCTGATGGTGTTGCTCGAGTTGCCAATGCCATGGCGCAGGAGGTCTCGTCAGTAGCCCAAGAAGTTCAGATGGCTGAGAGCATCAATGTGATTGACCGGGCGGAAGTCCCGGAAGAGCCCAGTGGACCGAATCGACTCATTTATACCGCAGTGGCATTCATGGGGGGGCTATTTGCCGCCGTTGCTATCATAGTATGTATGGATATGCTTAATACTCGCGTTCGTGGCGTTGAAGATGCGGAAGAATTGCTTGGCGTTCCTGTTATAGGGCGAATTCCTGCAGTGAAGGGTGAAATATAGTTTATGCCTAAAATGAAAAGAAAAGGCGCAGGCAAGCTGGCAGTAAGAAACGCTGCTAAAACTCTGCTGGCCAATATTCGATTTGCAAGTGTTGATAAACCTATTCGAACGCTTACCGTAACTTCTTCGACGCCGAATGAGGGTAAATCTACGGTCGCGCTTAATTTGGCGAAGGCTATTGCCACGAGCGGTGCGACCGTTTTGTTGGTAGAGTGTGACATGAGACGTCGAAGTCAGGCGGAAATGATCGGGGTGCACTCTCTGGGTGGAGTTTATTCTGTTCTGTCCGGACAAATGACAGTAGATGAGGCAGTTGTTGAAGTTAGTCAAAATTTATATTTCCTGGATTCGGAACCTAACATTCCAAATCCAGCTGACATCATTGCCTCCCATCGCTTTTCAAAACTCGTTTCGACTCTAGAATCAAAGTATCGATATGTCATTTTTGATACTCCTCCAGTCGGCACGTTCGTAGACGCTGCTGAAGTTGGCAGACTTACAGATGGTGTTATCTTTGTGGTTCGAGAGAACTTCACTAAACGTAATGAGGTCCTTGCCGCTTTTGATCAGCTGCGAAAAGCGGAAGTTAATATCATCGGATCTGTTATGAATTGCTGTGAGGTTGAGGCAAACGAGTATTATTACGCTTATTACAATGAAAGTGGTAAGAAAGTTCGAACTTCCGATGGCGACGGAGTGTACAATTCGCACAATTACGAGAGCGCCGTTGCCCCCGTTCCCGTTAAGCGGCGCTCCAGTGCATCGAATTCCCACAAGAATGCTCAAGCAGCTAAGCAGCTAACCGGTAGCAGATTCACCCGTAATTAAAGAATCTAAAGGGATGAGCTATGCGAGATGTTCACTGCCACATTTTGCCCAATGTTGATGACGGTGCAAAGGATTTGAATGAAAGCCTGTCAATGCTGGAAGCGGCAAAGCGTGCGGGCATAACCAGTATCGTCTGTACGCCCCATTGTCGAGATCCGTATTTCGACTACGATGCCATGTGGGATGCATTTGAATTACTTAAAGATCATGCGAATGGATTTCCGTTGCAGATGGGTTTTGAGGTGAATCATTCTAAGCTCATGGACTTGGGGTTGGAATGGGCGGATCGGTTATGCTTTGACGGGTCGAATGAGTTTCTCTTGGAACTATCAGTACATGCCGACAAGCTTGATTTTATAGAGTATGAGCGCACCATTTATGAGCTACACGGGAGGGGCTATCAGGTAATTATCGCGCATCCCGAGAGATATCGAGCTATACAAGAAGACATAGATCTTGCTCGTAAGCTGATGAAAATGGGGTGCAAGCTTCAGGCATCTTCGGATTTCATAGCTGGGGGCAGGTTTGGGAAGGAGCGCAAGCCTGCTAAGCGCATGTTTGACGAGCTGATGTATACCTATATCGGTAGCGATGCTCATAAAGAATCGCATTATGCCTATTACAAAGAGGCGGTTGGCAAATATAGTTTGAGGGGAAAACATTTTAAGTAAGATGCTATTTCCTAATGTGAAGCATTGAGATGAGTTGTGTAGCATGGAAGTCACCCCACGCTTTGATGCGCGAGATGCGGCATTTGATGTGCGCAAGCGCGTGTTTATGGACGAGCAGGGCTATGAAAACGAGTTCGATCAGATCGATGACGATCCCCGGTGCATTCATGTGACGCTCTACGTTGATGGCGAGGTCGCCGGCTGCTCCCGCGTGTTTCCCGAGGAGCTGGAGCGCACGGCAGCGCCCGAGGCGCCCAAGTCTCCGGTGTGCGAGCTTGATGAGGGCGTTGAGGCATCTCAAACATACTTGTTGGGGCGCGTTGCGGTTTTGGGCGAGTATCGGCGCCGCGGCCTTGCGAGCGAGATAGTGCGTGCGAGCGATGATGCTGCGCGCGCCGCCGGCGCTCGTCTGGTCAAGCTGCATGCGCAGGAGTACGTGCGCGACTTGTACGCGAAGATGGGATACGCCCAGATCTCCGACGTGGATTATGAGGACGAGGGCCAGCCCCATCTTTGGATGGCAAAGCGGCTTTAGAGATTATCTAAGTCTTTATCGCTTAGGTTTTATGAGCGCTAATGTGGGTAGTATAGACTCCGTTAATGAATGGGGCGCCTCAGCAAGGCTTGTGGGCGCCCGCTTTATGGAGGGATTCACGTATGCGCCAGTTTAAGACGGAGAGCAAAAAGCTGCTCGACCTCATGATCAACTCGATCTATACCAACAAGGAGATCTTTCTTCGCGAGCTGATCTCCAATGCGTCGGATGCCGTGGACAAGCTCAACTTCAAGAGCCTGACCAACTCCGATATCAAGCTCGACTCCAGCGACCTGGCTATTAGAATCTCGTTCGACAAGGACGCGCGCACGTTGACCGTTTCCGATAACGGTATCGGCATGACCGCGGAGGATCTGGAGCGCAACCTGGGCACCATCGCCCATTCCGGTAGCGAGGAATTCAAGCAGGAGAACGCCGAGAGCCAGGGCAGCGATGTCGATATCATCGGCCAGTTTGGCGTGGGCTTCTATTCCGCGTTCATGGTCGCATCCAAGGTTCGCGTGGTGAGCCGAGCTTTTGGCGAACAGACTGCGCATGTGTGGGAGAGCGACGGCCTTGAGGGCTACACCATCGAAGACGGCGAGCGCGCAGAGCACGGCACCGATGTTATCTTGACCATTCGCGAGAACACCAAGGGCGAGAACGGCGAGGCGGGCGAGAACTACGATACCTACCTTACCGAGTGGGGCCTGCGCGACCTCATCACACGCTACAGCAACTACGTGCGCTATCCCATCCAGATGATGGTAAGCAAGAGCCGCGAGCTTCCTCGTCCCGAGGATGCCGGCGACGACTATCAGCCCCAGTATGAGGACTACCAGGAGCTCGAGACCATCAACTCCATGACGCCCATTTGGAAAAAGCGCAGCTCGGATGTTGAGCAGTCCGATTATAACGAGTTCTACAAGTCGACTTTCCATGATTGGGACAACCCCGCTCGCACCATCAGCTTCCATGCCGAGGGCTCGCTTGAGTACGATGCGCTTCTGTTCATCCCCGGCCGCGCGCCGTTCGACCTGTACAGCAAGGATTATCAAAAGGGCCTCTCCCTCTACAGCTCCAACGTCATGATTATGGAGAAGTGCGCCGACCTGCTGCCGGACTACTACAACTTCGTGCGCGGTGTGGTGGATTCCGCCGACATCTCGCTCAACATCTCTCGTGAGACCTTGCAGCAGGACCGTCAGCTGCGCGCGATCGCTTCGCGTGTGGAAAAGAAGATCACCAGCGAGCTCAAGGCCATGCGCGATGATGATCGCGAGACGTACGAGGCCTTCTTCGATAACTTTGGCCGCGGCCTCAAGTTCGGCATCTACTCCAGCTACGGTATGAAGGCGTCCGAGCTGGCAGATTTGCTGCTGTTCTGGAGCGCGCGCGAGAACAAGATGGTGACGCTGGCGGAATACGCCGCGGCCATGCCCGAGGGGCAGAAGGCGATCTATTACGCCGCCGGTGACGACCGCGAGCGTCTGTCCAAGATGCCCGTGGTGAAGGGCGTGCTCGATCGCGGCTACGACGTGCTGCTGTGCACCATGGATGTGGACGAGTTCACCTTCCAGGCCATGCGGACCTATCACGCCTGCGGTCTGCCCAAGGTCTATGAGGACGAGGCTGCGCGCGAGGCTGCTGCCAAGGCGGTCGCTGACGGTGCCGAACCCGAGGTTGAGGATCGCGACATCGAGTTCAAGAACGTTGCGACTGGCGATCTTGATCTGGCAACCGAGGACGAGAAGAAGGATGCCGAGGAGGCTACGCGCGAGCATGGCGACCTGTTCGATGCCATGAAGGAAGCTCTGGGCGATAAGGTGGAGAAGGTTGCGGTTTCTGCCCGTCTGACCGATGCCCCTGCCTGCATCACCACCGAGGGACCGCTGTCGCTCGAGATGGAAAAGGTATTGGCTCGCGGCCCCGAGGCCGGTGCCGAGGGCATGCCCAAGACCGTCCGCGTGCTGGAGCTCAACGCTAAGCACCCGGTGTTCGAGAAGTTGGTGGCCGCTAAGGAGGCGGATGACACCGAGAAGCTCTCCCTGTACGCGGGCCTGCTCTATGACCAGGCGCTGCTGGTGGAGGGCATCCTGCCTGCCGACCCCGTGGCCTTTGCTCAGAATATCTGCAGCTTGATGTAGAGTCTCGCTTTTTGGCGATGTAGTACCGAGCGAGCAGAGGGCTCCGCAGCTCATATACGAGTTGCGGAGCCCTTTTTGGTGGATTAAGGCTTTCTGAAGGGAGGTATTTTGGCCTTCTATAATTATGTGGAGCTGCCGGTTTGGCTGCTAAAATAAAACACCAAGTACTACGGGGAATTATGGGAGGCATGCATGGCGAGTTCGTACGGCACCGATGCTGACAAAAGCGCTTTGCGAGCGGGCTATCTTGCCGCACGCCAGCAGATTCCCGCCCCCTTCAAGGCCCGTATGGATCGATCGATCGACGAAACGCTACTTGATTTTTCGCTATTTTCAGAGGCACCGCTTGTTTTGTCCTATATATCTTATGGGAATGAAGTCGATACGCACGGCATTATCCAGGGCGTTCTCCAATCGGGGCGCCGCGTGGGCGTGCCCTTGGTCGATTCGGCGACCCGAGAGATGGCGTTTTACGAGATTGAATCCCTCGATCAGGTCTCTCCTGGTTTCAAGGGCATTTTCGAACCCGATCCAGATGAGTGCCGCCTGCTTTCTATGGACGATTTCTTTGGCTCGGTATGTTTGGTCCCCGGCCTGGTTTTCGACGCCCAGGGTCACCGAATAGGATATGGCGGCGGTTGCTACGATCGCTTTCTGTGGCATTATCCGGGCGACAAGATCGCTCTGGCCAGAACCATGCAGATTAGCTCAAACCCGCTTCCCATCGAGGCATTTGATGTTCCGGTTGATTTTATTGTGACCGAGGGCAGCGTGTGGGCGTGCCGCTAGGCGCATGCTAGGAGATGTCCTCTAGATCAATCTCGCCAAACGGTAGCGTAAACTTTACGTGCGAGTTCACCATACCTTGGGATTCGTAAAAACCATGCGCCTCCGTACGCGTGCGGTTGCTGGTGACTTCAAGTTGCACGCATCCCATTTCTTTTGCGACGCGCTGGGCTTCTTCAAGGAGCGCGGCCCCAATTCCCTTGCCGCGGTGGGGCTCGTCCACAATGAATTCAAGGATCTCGGCGACGCGCGCTGCGTGGTGCAGCTGGTTTTCAAAGCGCAGGTTCAATATGGCGCATGCGGGGGCATCCGCTTCCTCGCGGGCGACAAGGCAGCAATAATGCGTGCTCTTCACTTGTTTGGCAAACATTTCGCGAAAGGGCTCAAAGGACAGCCGACACTTTTCTAGCTGGCAAATGAGGTCCCAAACGCGTTCGCAATCGTCTGCGGAAGCGGTATCAAAGACAAACGACATGATCATCCCCCGTCCCGGTGCGACTATAGGGTGCGCGCCGACAGTGTATCCAGTATAGGCGGTGCGTGCACGGCCTTTTGTAAAGTCTCGGTGCGCGGTCTATCGCGGGGAGCGTGCGGAAAAACAGAGTGCTTACAATAGCATATATATGCTACGACAACTGTTGCGTAGGCTTCGAATGTGTTGGTTTATTTCATCTGTCAATCAAAATTACTCCCCACATGTGCGTTTATACACAATTGTTGTATAGTGCTGGAGCAATCGTATAGGAATCCTTTTCTGTCAACGACCTCCGTCTTGGACGGGGAGTGCATGTGGGGGACAGCGTCGACTAGGTTTGGATGGTTCTAGTGAAAAAGGCATTTCAGATTTTCAAGCGCGATATCTTGCGCTTGCTTAAAAATCCCGTTGCTTTGGTTATCACTATCGGCATATGCGTTATTCCGTCGCTCTATGCTTGGTACAACATAGTTGCCAACTGGGACCCGTATGGAAACACGGCAAATATCAAGGTTGCCGTTGCCAACAACGACCAGGGCACGTCCAACGAATACGTTGGCGAACTTAACGCGGGCGATGAGACCGTCTCCAAACTTAAAGAAAACGACCAGCTTGGTTGGGTCTTTACAGACGCGGATGCTGCCGTGGAGGGTGTGAAGTCCGGCGAGTATTACGCTGCTATCGTCATCCCGGATGACTTCAGCGCCAACCTTACCAGCATGTTGACGGGCACGTTTACCCAGCCTCAGCTTGAGTATTATTGCAACGAGAAGAAGAATGCCATTGCGCCCAAGGTGACCGATACGGGCGCGCAGACGGTCGAGGAACAGATCAACGAGACCTTTGTCGCCACGGTGAGTGAAACGCTGGTCGAGAAAATACAGAATGCGGCGGGCGATCTGGATGCTCAGGGCGCCGAGACCCAAGGTGGCATCTTGGAGAACGTCCAGCGTTCCAACCGGGCCCTGCAGGACGTGCGCGATGCCCTGGCTGGCATGCAGAAAACCATCGCGACCTCCAAAGAGGCGGGGGCCAAGGCTGACGAGACCTTGGCGGCGCTCTCCGGCCAAATCCCCTCATTGGTCAACGCGCTCGATAAGGGCGATGCGCTGCTGGCGTCCGCGCGCACCAGCTCGCGCAACTTTGCGAGCTCGCTCAACACAACTCTCAGTCACGGCTTGACCCAAATGGGCAAGGTGTCCTCCAATGCCAACGTCGCTGTGGGCAAGCTATCCGGTGCCATTAGCGCGGCCGGCGGCAAGGTTGATGGGGCCCTGGCGGATGTCCAAATGGTCATCAACGATGTTAACGGGATTATCATCGATATTCGCGAAATCACGGGTATCGACAGCGGTCTTATTCTCTCCGCGCTCGAAGAGCAGCTGGCCGAGCTCCAGACGTTGAAGGACGCCCTGCAGGACCAGAGCACTGATATTCAGAACTCCGCCGGCGCGATTGCGGGCGCGGTGTCATCTCTTGACTCGGCAACTCAGCAGGGGATCAGCGCCATGGAGGGCGTGCAACAGGATATGGCCAGCACGGTGCTTCCGCAGTTAAGCCAGGGCATGGATTCATTCTCCGAGGTATCCGGCGATCTTACCGGCGTGGTGACAAGCCTTGAGCCCACCATCGCGCAGGCGCGCGGCGTGCTCGCCCAGCTCACCACAACCTTGGGTCAGGCTTCTTCGACCATGTCGCAGGCTGACTCCTCGCTAGAGAAGTTGCAGGGCACGTTGAGCACGGCTGCAAATGATGTTGCCGCGCTTCGCGCATCCGAGTCGCTTGATAAGCTGGACGAGATTCTTGGTGCCAGTTCTGCCGACCTGGCGGACCTCATGTCCAGTCCCGTGACCCTTACCACCAAGGCAGTGTATCCCGTGAGCAACTATGGCTCCGGCGTGGCCCCGTTCTACACCAACCTAGCGCTGTGGGTGGGTGGTTGCGTCCTCATCGCCATCATTAAGCTAGAGGTCGATGGCGAGGGCATTGGCGCTTTCACTGCTACCGAGGGCTATTTTGGACGCTGGTTGCTGCTGGTGGTGCTTGGCTTTGCGCAGGCCTTTATCGTGTGCTGCGGCGATTTGGTTCTAGGCATGCAGTGCCTGCGCCCCGAGCTGTTTGTGTTGGCGGGTATTTTTACCTCATTCGTTTACGTCAACATCATCTATGCGCTTGCGAGCGCGTTCAAGCATATCGGCAAGGCGTTGGTTGTAATCTTGGTCATCGTCCAAATCCCGGGTTCATCGGGCATGTACCCCATCGAGATGATGCCGGACTTCTTCCAGTACCTGCACCCTCTGCTGCCCTTTACCTATGGCATCTCTGCCATGCGCGAGACCATTGGCGGCATGTACGGTATGGATTACGCAATCAATCTGGGTGTCCTTGCGGTCTTTTTGGCAGTCGCGCTCTTTATTGGCGTGAAGCTGCGTACCCTCATGCTCAACCTCAACCTGCTGTTTGATAAAGAGCTGGAGCGCACGGGCGTTATGATCTGCGAAAAAGACGACCGTCCCCGCGAGCGCTTCTCTTTGCGCTGGGCCCTACGCGCCATGCTCGACACCGCGGGCTATCGTGAGGACCTTATTCTGCGGGCGGCTCGATTTGAGGAGCGCTACCCCAAGCTCATTAAAGCTGGCTTTATGCTGGTGTTTGGCCTTCCCGTGGTGCTGTTCATCCTTACCGCCACGCTTGATTTGGAGATCGAGGGCAAGATTATCATGCTGGTCCTTTGGATCGCTTCGGTCATCCTCGCGGATACGTACATGATTGTGGTCGAGTACATACGCGAAAGCATGCAGTTCCAGCTTCGCATCGCCGAGCTTCCGGATGATGCCTTGGTGAATGAGATTCGCTCGCACACAACCGTGCTGCCCGGGTCGCTAGCGGTCAAGGTGGCCCATGACGGCGCGGATGAGGACAAGGACGTGGCGGGGGGCCACAGCGCACCGAGCGCCAAGCACATGAAGGGAGGCGACCAGTAATGAAAAACATCATCAACCTGTTCAAGCACGATCTTTCCAACATTCGCAAGAGCGTCATCGGCCTTATTGTTATGGTGGGTCTGGTCATTGTCCCCGTGCTCTATGCCTGGTTTAACATCGCGGGCAGCTGGGACCCGTATGGCAATACGGGCAACATCAAGGTGGCGGTTGCCAACAGCGACGAGGGCTATACAAGCGATTTGATTCCCATCAAGATCAATATGGGCGACAACGTGACCTCTGCCCTGCGCGCTAACGATGCGCTGGACTGGGTGTTCGTGGATGAGGACGCGGCGATCGAGGGCGTGAAGTCTGGCGAGTACTACGCGGCAGTGGTGATCCCGCAGGAGTTCTCGGCAGATATGATGACTTTGTTTTCAACCGAGGTGAAGCACTCCGAGATCATCTATTACGAGAACCAGAAGGCAAACGCCATCGCCCCGCGCGTGACCGATAAGGGCGCGAGCACGGTGCGCCAGCAGATCGACGAGACCTTTACCCAGACCATTGGCGACATTGGTCTAGCTACCAGTTCGAGCTTGCTTGAGTTCATGGATAGCGATGAGGTCAAGAATTACGTGTCAAACCTTAGCTCCACGCTGGATGGCGGCATCAGCAGCCTGCGCGACGCGGCGTCCGCCGCTGGTTCGTTTGGCGGGCTCATGGGGTCGACCTCTAGTTTGGTGTCTTCTGCCGGCGGCCTGTTGGGCACGTCTGGCGAGACGTCCGACCGCTCGCAAGAGCTTTTGACCGACGCCAAGGCCGGCCTGGCGAGCGTTCAGGGCGCGCTTGGCGACTCGGCCGAGTCCATCAATGACGCCCTAGCCTCTGTGTCCGGCAGCTTTGATGACGTTTCGAGCGCTGTGGACGATGTGTTCGACGCGGCGGGAACCCAATCGCAGGATACCCAGGATCAAATGAATGCCTTGGCTGACAAGGTGGGCGCGCAGGCGTCCAAGATCGAGGCGATCACGGCGGACGTCGAGGCGCTCAAGCAGAAGCTGCCGGATAACGCCTTGAAGCCCCTGCTTGAGGCGCGCCTGAACGATATCATCACCAGTTTGACGAGCGTCTCGACCAAGCAGCGCCAGCTTGAGAGCCGCTTGCGCCAGGCGGCGAGCGATTTGGCAAGTGGTCTTGCGAACGCCCAACAGGCCCGCGCCGACGTTATCGCCCTGATCGACGAAGCGAAGCAGACCCTGTCCCAGGTTAAGGGCGACTACGATGAGACGTTGAAGGGCCAGGCTGAGGAGCTGAAGTCCTCTGTTGAGAACATTGCGTCTTCCGCATCCGGTATTTCTGACAACGTCGACGCGACGGTGGACAGTCTCAAGAGCGCATCGGGTTCCCTGGCGGCAGACCTGGGCAATGTGCAAAGGGTCCTGACAAATACCTCGTCCACGCTGAATGCGTCCGCAGATGATTTGCAGCAGATGAAAGCGGAGCTCGACGTGGCGGTCCAAAACGGTGATCTCCAGAAGATTCGCGAGTTGATCGGTAATGACCCCGAGGCGCTGTCGGAGGCGCTTGCTGCGCCCGTTGGCCTTGATCGCCATGCGGTCTACCACATCAAGAACTATGGGTCGGCGATGGCTCCGTTCTACACCATCTTGAGCCTGTGGGTGGGTGGCATCGTGCTGGCCGCCATGATGAAGGTCGGCGTGGATGATTCCGTAAAGATGCAGCTGGCCCCGGTGCATCTGCATGAGCTGTACCTGGGTCGTTTCATGCTGTTCGCCATGCTGTCGCTTCTGCAGAGCACTCTGGTGTGCGCTGGCGACATCCTGTTCTTTGAGATTCAGTGCGAAAGCCCGCTGCTCTTCTTGGCGACGGGCTGGCTTGCGGGCTTTGTGTTCTGCAACATCATCTACACGCTCACCGTCTCGTTTGGCGATATCGGCAAGGCGCTTGCGGTTGTGTTGCTGGTCATGCAGGTGGCGGGCTCGGGCGGAACGTTCCCTATCGAGATGACAGCGGACTTCTTCCAGATGGTCTATCCGTTCCTGCCGTTTACGCATGGCATCAATGCGATGCACGCCGCCATGGCGGGTTCGTATGGAATGGAGTACTGGGTTGAGATGGGCACGCTTGCCAGCTACCTTATCCCGTCTTTGGCCCTGGGCCTGGTGTTCCGTCGCCCGGTGATTCGCGCCAACAACTGGATTATCGAGAAGCTCGAGGAGACCAAACTGATGTAGCGCACGTCCGTCCCTTGCGCCTTCCCGCTTTGCGGGCGGGCGCGAACCGGCGGGTCCAGCCCATCCTGCCGCAGGTTGGCTGGCGGGGCCATGTCACCGCCCTGCAGGTTGGCTGGGTATTAATTTGGACCGTTTTATCGGCCCCAAATGGTTCTCTTTAATACAGATTCCAAGATCGGTATTAAAGAGAACCACTTTTTTAAGAAAAACTGGCATCTGGTAATACCGATTTCTATTTGTGTATTAGATTGAACCACTTTTGACGAGAAATATGGCACCAGGTAATACAAGTATTATCTGGCGCCATTTTTTAGCTAGCTTGCGCTGTAGGGCGCGACTC
>SAMEA3387468__coassemble_2041_pt1 | contig 34763 bp, 33 predicted proteins | sample SAMEA3387468__metabat2_low_PE_032 | metagenome-assembled genome bin SAMEA3387468 (sample SAMEA3387468) | Felis catus | biome: Faeces | place: United Kingdom | collected 2012 | reverse complement strand
TGAGCGGTGTTCAAAAAGAAACCCGCCATGGCCTATGAAATAAATCGGCAATGTTACCTGCAATAAAGCAAAGTTGGATAAAGAAACAATTAAATTCTATAATAATTTATTATTGATATGAATACTCCTTTCCACTAAAGTTTCTGGTCAGAGGATAACTGCGACACGTAGCTGAGGGGGAAATCGACTCGTGCGTGTTCGCCCGCGGCCATAGCTGGCGCGGGTCCGGAAAGGAGATAGTATGGCCTCTAAGCAAGTACAAGAAAAAGGCGAGCTGTTTAAGCTCGACGGCAAGCCGTCATTCGGCGAGGCCTTCCCGCAGGCGATGCAGCACGTGCTCGCCATGCTGGTAGGCAACAATACCCCGCCCATGTTGATCGCTGGCGCGTGCGGCCTATCCGACGCCGACTAGACCATGCTCATGCAGTCTGCAATGATTATCGGCGGTCTCACTACGTTGATTCAGCTGTTCCCGGTATTTGGGTTTGGTGTGGGCCTTCCCACGGTTATGGGCGTGGCCTTCGCCTATATGCCTATTCTCACCACGATCGGCATGCAGTACGGCATCTCTGCGATCTTTGGCGTCCAGCTGGTCGCGGCGTTCGCTTCGATTTTCATCGGAATGTTTATCGGCAAGATCCGCAAGTTCTTCCCACCCATTGTCTGCGGCACGGTCGTTCTTGCCATCGGTCTTTCTCTCTACAACACGGCGATCAACTACTTCGGTGGCGGTTCGGCCGCGCAGGCTGCCGGCACCTTCGGCTCACCGCAGTTCTGGATTCTGGCGCTCGTAACGCTTGCGGTCACGTTGGTCTGCAGCTTGTTCGGTAAGGGCTACGTCAAGGTGTCCGGCATGATCATCGGCGTGGGCGTGGGCTACGTGGTCGCGCTCATCATGGGCGGCATCATCGACTTCGCCCCCGTGGCAGACGCCGCGATCGTCTCGGTCCCATCCCGCTGCACTTCGGCCTCGAGTTCCACCCCGACGCGATCATCATGATGATCCTCATGTACATCGTCCAGGCGGTTCAGACCATCGGCGAGGTGTCCTCCACTACTATGGGCGGATTCGGCCGTGACGCTAAGGACACCGAGCTCGGCGGTGCCATCAAGGGCCAGGGTATCTGCGGCATGATCGGTGCCCTCATCGGCGGCCTGCCCACCGACCCCTTCAGCCAGAACGTTGGACTCATCTGCACCACCAAGGTCGTCGCCAAGCGCGTGTTCGTCATCGTTTCCGCTATTATGCTGCTCGCCGGCTTCTGCCCCAAGCTCATGTCTTTGATCGCCACCGTTCCGCAGCCCGTACTCGGCGGCGCTACCATCACGGTCTTCGCGGCGATCACGCTGTCCGGTATCCAGCTCATTTCCGAGCAGCCGCTAAACTAAACCGCAGGTAACGTCGCGAAAAGCGGTGTAGGCCCCTCGGCCCAGAATCAGGCTCAAGTCGAACTTACGCCGCCCCCTCCATCCAGTCAAGCCCCGCGAGCGCGATGATCCTCGATCGGGCGCGGTCGACCTGCCCCGCCCCTGGGTCGGGGAGCGGCGCCGCGGAGCGCTCCCAAAGCGCCTCGATGCCCGACGGCTCCATGTACCTGCGGCTCGACCACTCCTCGCGCGCCTCGCAGCACACGGCCCCGACGAGCCTGACGAGCGACGCCTCGGAGGGGAAGCTCTGGACCACCCTCGACCTGCGCTTTATCTCCCTGTTCAGGCGCTCCTGACGTTGTTCGTGCGTATGCGGCGGCGGTGCCCGGCCGGGAAGTCGAGGTGCGCCAGCGCGTCGGCCTCGGCGGACTCCATGACGGCCGCGGCGTCTCGCGACAGGCGGGAGATGAGCCCGCACGCGGCCTGGTACATGGCGCGGGCCCTCGCCGGGTCCTCCTCGGCGAAGATGGCGTGCAGGACCCTACCGGCCCGCGTGGGGATCGCCGAGACGACGTCGCGCTCCAGATGGACGACGCAGCGCTGCCATGCGGCGCCGAGGAAGACCTCGCGCACGGCGCGCACGATGCCGCCGTGCGCGTCGGAGGTCACGCACCGCACCCCTTCGAGGCCGCGCTCGCGAAGCCCGCGCAGGAAGCCCTTCCAGCTGGCGTAGGACTCGGTGTCGACGCATGCGAGGCCGACCATCCTGCGGATTCCGTCCTCGCCGACGGCGACGGCGGCGGCCACCGCAGCGGTGGCGCCGTGGCCGCCGCGCCTGCACGGCACGTAGGCGGCGTCCACCCACGGGTACGGGAAGCGCCGGCCGGACAGGTCGCGCCCCCTCAGCTCGGACACCTCGGCGTCGAGCTCGAAGCATATGCGGCTCACGCGGCCCTCGGATAGGCGCGCGGCCCCCACCTTCTCCAGGACCTTCCCGACCTTGCGGGTCGAGACGCCCAGCGCGAACATCTCCGAGGCGGCGCATATCACGGCGCGGTCGACGCGGCTCCAGCGCTCGACGATCCCCTCCGGGAAGTAGGTCCCCTCGCGCAGCTTGGGGATCCTGAGCGTGATGGCGCCCACCCGGGTCTCGAGCCCGCGCTCCCTGAAGCCGTTGCGCGACGTGCCCGTCTCCTCGCACATCGCGTCAGCCCGCGCGGACATCACCTCGTTGACGCATGCCTCGACGAGCGCGCGGGCCATCGCGCCCGGGCCGCCGTCGGCCATCGCGCCCTCGAATTGCCGTATAGTGTCCATTGCGGTCTCCGTTTCCGTCGAATCCTTTTCTTGGTCGAATCAGATTCTAGGGCGGGGCCGCGCTTTTTTCAAAGCGCTCTTACACCACTATTCGCTACGCAATCGAGGTGGGTAGGGTCCTGCCCTATGATGGAGCGGGGGATGATGGCGATGCGCTCGATGGCGCCGGTCCCGCCCCGCGCCTTCGCGTACACTGGTAGCCCCGCCGCGTTGTTCGCGAGCGGTCCTGGCGTGATGAAAGGAACATATTCGATGGAGAAGCTTCAAGTTGCAAGCGCGTTGATCGCCGCGCTCGAGCAGGGGCGTGCGGTCGAGTTGGCGGTGGTCACGGGTACACGCGGGTCGTCCCCGCGCTCCGCCGGCGCCTGGATGGCCGTGGATGCCACCGGTTCGATCGCGGGCACCGTGGGAGGCGGTGCCGTGGAGGACATCGCCATACGCGAGGCCATGGAGCTGCTCGCCGCCGGCTCCTCGCGCACGGTGAGCTATACCATGGGTGGCCGCGTAAGCGATACCGGCATGGTGTGCGGCGGCATGATTGACCTGTGTTATCTCTTTCTCGATAGCGATAAGCTGGAGTTTTTCAAGCAGCTTGAAAAAGTGCTGGTAGAACGTGGCGATGGAGCGCTTGAGATCGATCTCGCGTCGTTCGCTGCGGCCCGTTCGGCGGACGCTCCCGCCCATGACGCGGAGTCTGCGGCGACCATCGCGGGCGCCCCCGCGCTCTCCGTGGTCGATGTCGAGCCGGGCGTCGCCGCCGGCGTGACCGATGCGGACGGAGCTCCCGTCTACCTCGAGCCGCTCTGCCCGGAGGGCCTCACCTATATTATCGGCAGCGGCCACGTCGGCCGCGCTCTGGCGCCCGTGCTCGCCGGTGCCGGGTTCGCCGTGGTCTCCTGCGATAACCGCGCGGAGATGCTTTCCGAAGAGCTGTTGCCCGGCGTGCTCGACCGTCGCCTGGTCGACTACGGCGATTTGGCCGCCACCTGCGAGATCGGTCCGCGCGACATCGTCATCTCGTCCACTGCGGGCCATGGTAGCGACTTTGCCGTGGTGTCCCAGGCCCTTGCCGCCCATCCCGCCTACCTGGGATGTTTGGGCAGCAAGAAAAAGACCGCCTTTATCCATGGCAAGTTGGCAGAGGAAGGCTATTCGGACGAGGATATCGCGAGCATCCATATGCCCATCGGCATCAAGATCGGCGCCGAGACGCCTAACGAGATCGCTATCTCCATCGCGGCTGAGCTGATTGCCCATAGGCGGCATTACCAGCTGTAGATAGCGTCATTCGACATGCTCCAAAGGATAGGTCCCGGGATGCGCGCTTCGCGATGCATCCCGGGACCTATCCTTTGGAGCTAAATTGGATAAAATAGCTTTTGAATTGCATGAAAAACGGCGATTTTGGAAAACTCGAAAACTGTGTCAGTTCGGGATGGTCAATGAGTGCCACGAGGCGGGTAACGGACCGCTTTTCCGGCCGCAAAAGGCTGGAATGATTCGGCAACGGAAGATATATACCGAACATAATACGCGTTGGTGTTTCCAACTAGATGCGACCAAGCGGGAAGATAAGAGTCAAATGGGAGCCTCTGGACCCGCCCGCACTGCTCCAAGCGTTATACATGCTCCTTTTTACCCGCCTGAAGCGGTTCAACTGCCATCCCGAGTGGGCACGGTTGGATACAGCAAGAAAATAGCCCCAAGGGAGAACCCCCGGGATGCATCGCGAAGCGCGCATCCCGGGGGTTCTCCCTTGGGGCCTATTGTCAGCCCGACTATCCCTGAGGAAACTCGATTTCGCGCAGCCAGGCGGCTCGTTCATCGTCGGATATGGAGTCGACCGATCCCAGGTTGTGCCAGGCGGCGCAACCCGCTTCGATCAGCCCGGGCTTGCCCTGCTGGATGCGTCCGGCGATACCCAGCTGCCACAGCGTGCCATCGATCAGAGCGCCTTCGATAGCGTTGCCCAACTCGTCACGGGTATGCGATGTGGGGCTGGCGGAGGTGGTATAGACGTCGACGCGCTCGATATTGTCCAGCTTGCCTATCAGATTGCCGTTCTCGTTGGTGGTCCAAGCGCTGCCAATAAGCATGACCTTATCGAACCAGCCGCGCAGCATGGCGGGTATGTCGTTCCACCAAATAGGGCAGATCAAAATGAGGCGGCATGCAGAAAGCACCTGCTGCTGGTAGCGTTTGACCAGCGGATCCAAAACGCCGCCTTGGTTGTAGACGGCCAGTTCCTCGCGGCTCTGCGCGGGGTTGAAGCCGTCGGCGTACAGATCGGCGATCTCATACGAGAGGCCTTCGCGCTCAAGGCGCCGAGCGTGCGCCTCGAGCATGGCGTGGCAAAAACTTCCCTCGTAGGGGTGGGCGTAGACAATGAGGGTGTCCATCCGTATCTTCACCTATTCTTCGGCAAGAAAATCAACGGCGTATTGGGCGGCGAGCATGCTGCCCTTGGCGAGCACGCTTTCATCCACCTTGTAGAAGCAGGAGTGCTGGGCGAACGTGGCGCCGATCTGCGGGTTGCGGCAACCCACAAAGGCGAGCATGCCGGGCACGTGCTGCAGGTAGGCGGAGAAGTCCTCGCCGGACAGGGTGCCGCGGTAGCGTCCCACGGCTTCCTCGCCCAGTACCTTGACCAGCGCGGCGCGGGCGCGTTCGCTGGAAGCGGCTTCGTTCTCAACCTTGACGTTGGCGACGGTGTAGTCGGTGAGCTCGGCGTCGGCGCCAAGCGCCATGGCGGTGTGGGTGACAATGCGCTTGATCAGTTCGGGCATCATCTCGTGCGCGGTGTCGCTGTAGGTGCGCACGGTGCCGGTGAGGTAGGCGGATCCAGCGATGACGTTGCGCGCGGTGCCGCCGTGGATCTCGCCCACGGTCACCACGGCGGGCTCGTAGGGGCTGATCTCGCGCGAGACGATGGTCTGCAGCGCGTTGACAATCTCGGCTGCGGCCATAACGGCGTCGGCGCCGCGCTGGGGCATGGCCCCGTGGCAGGAGGTGCCGTGGATGTCGATGCGGAACCAGTCGGTGTTGGCCATGCGCGGACCGGGCTCCACGGAGATCTTGCCGGCGTCCACCTCGCTCCAAATGTGCATGGCGAATGCCCCGTCCACACCCTCGGTGACGCCCTGGTTGCACATCATCTTGGCGCCCTTGCCGTTTTCTTCGGAGGGTTGGAAGACAATGCGGATCTCGCCATGGATGTCATCGGTCATATGGCGAAGGATCTGCAGGGTGCCCAGCATCATGGCGATGTGGCAGTCGTGTCCGCAGGCGTGCATGTAGCCCTCGTTGGCGCTCGCGTACTCAACGTCGGTGCGCTCGGTCACGGGCAGGGCGTCGATGTCCGCGCGCAGCAGCAGGCGGCGGCGCGGGGTGCCGTCTGCGCGATAGGCGTCCGGGGCGGTGCCGCGCAGGGTGGCGACCACGCCGGTTTCCAGCGGGCGCTCGTAGGGGATGTTCATGGCGTCAAGTTGCCCGCAGATGTCCGAGGTGGTGCGCACCTCGTGAAGGCTCGCCTCCGGATATTTATGGAAGTGGCGGCGCTGGCGGATGATATAGGGCTCGAATTCATCGGCGATGTCCCGGATCGCCTGGGTGACTTCCTGCTCTGTATGGACGTGTTCGTGATCCATGATCTGCTGCGCCTTGGTCTTTGCCATGCTGATGTCCTTCCCCTGAGCTTTCGCATGCATTACGCTGCCCTAACTCTAGCACAGAGCCCCGTGCCCAATCGCCGCGCAGCGCCCGCGCGCTCACATAAATGCTGTGCTTCGCGCACGCGCGTGGCGCTACCATGTGGCGTAGTTGGAACTACTTTTGATAAGGCGGCTTGGCATGGCTCTCAAGGCTGATTACATCGTGCGCTCGCAGCGCGTGTTCACCTCTGCTCCCGGCGCGGCGTCCGCGCGCCCGTTGGCGTTCGCGGTCGCGGCCGATCACATCGCGTATGTGGACGAGTTCGATCGCGTGCAGGCGGAGGCGGGCCCGGGCACGCCGGTGGTGGATTTGGGCGATGCCCTGGTGTGCCCCGGTTTTCATGACGCGCACCTGCATTTCTTCCATACCGCGCTGGGAAGCTCGCCCTACATGCTGATGGACATGGGCAAAAGCGAGGCCGATCTGGTGGCCAAGACAAGGGCGTTTGCGGCGTCGTTGCCGGACGATGCCTGGGTAATCACCCAGGGCTGGCGCGATTACCGTTGGGATCCGCCCGTGCCGCCCACCAAGCGCTCGCTCGATGAGGCGTTCCCCGACCGTCCCTGCGCCATGTATTCCGGCGACGGGCACACCATGTGGCTCAACTCGCGCGCGCTGGAGCTTGTGGGCATCACCCGCGACTCCGTGCCCCCACAGGGTGGCGCCTACGATAAGGATCAAAACGGCGAGCTCACGGGCATTGTTCGCGAGGCCGCGGCCATGCAGCTGCTGCCGCGTATGCTTGAGTGGATCTCGCCGGAGCGCATCGAGCGTGTCTACGCCGACCAGATGGCGCGCATGGCGCAACAGGGCATCACGTCCATCTGCGACATGTCGCTCATGCCGCTGCCGGGCCTGGACTTTATTCGCGAGGATATATATGAGGCGTTGGAGTCCCGCGACCAGCTGACCCTGCGCGCGCACCTGTTCCCCACGCTGCTAGACGACCAGTCCCGTCTGGAAGCCATGCAGGATCGCTACCGCGAGAGCGCCCTTCTGCGAGCTCCGGGCTTCAAGCAGTTCTTCGACGGCGTGTCCAGCCAGCACACCGCCTACCTTACCGACCCGTATACCAACCCGCATTTCCCGGGCGACCGCGGGCGCCTTACCGTACCGGCGGAGAAGATGCGCGCCATGGTGCTCGCCGCTGCCGAGCGAGGACACGCCGTGCGCATTCATACCATCGGCGATGGCGCTATCCATGAGGCGCTGGACATCTTTGAAGAGGCTCGCCGCCGCTTTGGCGCGCCCACGCAGGGTCGAAACACGCTGGAGCATCTGGAGAACCTGCTGTCCGGCGACATCGACCGCCTGCGCGAGCTGGGCGTTCTCGCGTCCTCGCAGCCCTGCCACATCACGCTGGATCCGGGCGGCCCGGAGCGCGATCTGGGCCCGGAGCGCAGCCGCATCATGTGGCCCTTTGCCACCTACCTTGCGCGCGGCGTGGACCAGGCGTTTGGCACCGACTCGCCCATCACGCCTGTGACCAGCATGAATGTGCTCTATACGGCCGTTACGCGACAAGATCCGTTTACGCATGAGCCTGCGGGCGGCTGGCTGCCCGGTGAGCGCATCTGTGCCGCGGACGCGGTGCGCATCTACACCGCCGGCAGCGCGGCGGCGTGCGGCCGTGAGCGAGAGTTGGGGCAGATCGCGCCGGGCATGCTGGCAGATTTCATCGTCCTTGATCGCGACATCACCGCGTGCGACCCGCAAGAGATCCAGTCCGCGCAGGTGCTCGCCACCTACGTGGGTGGACACCAGGTGTTCGAGCGGTAGCTTGCGCGGTGGTCCAGTTAGTCTGAATTGTAAGAGGCGGCCGCCCAGTTGCGGGCTGGTCGCCTCTTTTCTTGCGCTGCAGCCGGGAGGGCGCGCAGCATGTTCTTTATGAGACATGAGGCAAAGGCCCGCAGCGCCGCGTCCCTATCGCTCGGCGAGTTCCAAGCGGCCCTCGTTGACAAACCACTTGAGATGGCCCCAGTTCTCGCAGACAAGGGCGACGGCACTTTCGTTGAGACAATCGAGGTGCATGGCGCTCATGAGCACGGTGTTGGGTTGCGCCTTGCGTTTCTTGAAGCGATCGCCTCCACAATGTGTGCAGGTGACAATTCTCTCCGCCGCGATTAGCTTTCGGCAGAATTTGACTTCCAAATCCAAAGAAGCCCATCGAGCGTTCTTTCATCTTGGTGCAAGGCGGGTAGTTTTTACCCATGAGGAGCATGTTATTGCCTGGAGAGACCATGGTATTGCGGGCGCTCAAGAAATCTAAGTGCCAATTAATAAGATTTTTTGCTATGGCGTTGTATAACTTCGAATTGCTGGGTACTATTCAGGGCGTACGAAAAATCGTAAGGGTTCGCATGGCACTTAAAACCGTGCGACGAGTTAGGAGGAACACCTCATGCTTAAGCCTCTTGGTGACCGCGTTCTTGTCAAGCCCGACGCAGCAGAGCAGAAGACCGCTTCCGGTCTGTATATCGCTAGCAACGCCCAGGAGAAGCCGCAGCGCGGCGAGATCATCGCTGTGGGCGCCGGCAAGGTTGGCGAGAACGGTGAGCGCCTGCCCATGGACGTGCACGTTGGCGACGTGGTGATCTACGGCAAGTTCGGTGGCAACGAGGTCAAGGTCGACGGTGAGACCTACCTGCTCATGCGCGCCGACGACATCTACGCCGTGGTCGAGTAGCTTCTCAACTACTTCTCGTCCAAAAACGCGGACCTAAGGTCTGCGTACCCCGTATGCATTCCCGCATTCATTTTTGATGAACGTTTTCCTTATTGGAGGAATCTAAGATGGCAAAGAACATTGCGTTCGACACCGACGCTCGCGCCAAGCTCGCGAAGGGCGTCAACACCCTGGCTGACGCCGTCACCGTTACCATGGGCCCCAAGGGCCGCTACGTTGCCCTGCAGCGTTCCTTTGGCGCTCCCACCATCACCAACGACGGCGTTTCCGTCGCTAAGGAGATCGAGCTCGAGGACAACATCGAGAACATGGGCGCCCAGCTGGTGAAGGAGGTCGCCACCAAGACCAACGACACCGTGGGTGACGGCACCACCACCGCGACCCTGCTTGCCCAGGCCATCGTGAACGACGGTCTTAAGAACGTCGCCGCCGGCGCTAACCCGCTGGCCATCCGCCGCGGTATCGACAAGGCCGTCAACGCCGCCGTCGCCGAGATGAAGAGCCTGGCCAAGCCGGTCGAGACCAAGGAGCAGATCGCTTCCGTTGGTACCATCTCTGCTGGCGACCCCCAGGTTGGTGCCAAGATCGCCGACGCTATGGACGTTGTGGGCAAGGACGGCGTCATCACCGTCGAGGATTCCCAGACCTTCGATATCACCATCGACACCGTCGAGGGCATGCAGTTCGACAAGGGCTATGTCTCCGCGTACTTCGTTACCGACAACGACCGCATGGAGGCCGTGATGAAGGATCCCTACATCCTCATCACCGACCAGAAGATCTCCAACGTTCAGGACATCATGCCTGTTCTCGAGGCTGTCTCCCGCGCTGGCAAGGGCCTGCTCATCATCGCTGAGGACATCGACGGCGAGGCTCTGCCCACCCTGGTCCTCAACAAGATCCGCGGCGCTCTGAACGTCTGCGCCGTCAAGGCCCCCGGCTACGGCGATCGCCGCAAGCGCATGCTCGAGGACATCGCTATCCTCACCGGCGGCCAGGCCGCTCTGGACGAGCTGGGCATCAAGGTTGCCGACATCACCGCTGAGATGCTGGGTACCGCCAAGTCCGTCACCATCACCAAGGACAACACCACCATCGTCGACGGTGCTGGCTCCAAGGAGGACATCGCTGCTCGCGTCGCCGCTATCAAGGGCGAGATGGAGCACACTGATTCCGAGTTCGACCGCGAGAAGCTCCAGGAGCGTCTGGCCAAGCTCTCCGGCGGCGTCGCCGTTATCAAGGTTGGTGCCGCTACCGAGACCGAGCTCAAGGAGATCAAGCATCGCGTCGAGGACGCCCTGCAGGCCACCCGCGCTGCAGTTGAGGAGGGCATCGTCGCCGGCGGCGGCGTCGCCTTCATGGACGCTCTGCCCGCGCTGAACAACATCGAGGTCTCCGACCCCGAGGAGCAGATCGGTATCGACATCATCAAGAAGGCCCTGACCGCTCCTGTCGCCACCATCGCCAAGAACGCTGGCTACGAGGGCGCCGTCATTGTCGACAAGGTCTCCGAGCTGCCCGCTGGCGAGGGTCTCAACTCCGCTAACGGCGAGTGGGGCAACATGATCGAGATGGGCGTCCTGGACCCCGTCAAGGTCACCCGCACCACCCTGCAGAACGCCGCTTCCGTGGCTTCCCTGATCCTCATCACCGAGGCCACCGTTACCGACGTTCCCAAGAACACCCAGCTTGAGGACGCTATCGCGGCTGCTACCGCTGGCGCCCAGGGCGGCGGCATGTACTAATCTGCCGGCGTACGCTGACTTTTAAGGCCCCGGAGGGTTCCCTAAAGCGCTTGCTTTGGGAGTGCCCTCCGGGGCCTTTTTGCGTTTGGACGAGGTGTCGCTGAGCGGGTGCATGGATGTTGCGCGGGCGATCCTCGTCCAAAGGCGCAAGGCCAAGTTGGTAGATGCAAGTGCGTTGAAGCAAGCGGGCTAAAGTCGGAAAATCATGAATATGAATGTCGGAAAATCTATAACGAAACTATCGGAAAAACTATAATGAAACTATCGGAAAATATATAATGGCAAGTAACGCACCAGCTAGAGGAGGGCAAATGGCAGCTATGGGCATTGTTCCGGAAGGTTATCTACCTCGCATTGTTGACCGACAGGTTGAGCGGTATCTTGGCATTTTTGGTGCTGTTGAAATCGCGGGGACAAAATGGTGTGGGAAAACGTGGACCGCTTTGCGTCACGGCGCGAGCGTGAGCTATGTTGACGATAACGTGCCGCTTGCAAAGGCTGACCCTACGCTGATGACGCTGGGAGAGCGTCCGCATGTTATTGATGAGTGGCAGCTTGCTCCTCATATTTGGGACGCCGTACGCAGGAGCGTTGACCGCGAGCGCGGGCTGAGGGGCGGATGGATACTTACGGGTTCTTCGACGCCGATAAGTCGTGAAGCAAAGAAGGATGAAGCGCCTAGTCACAGTGGGGCCGGTCGAATCGGTCGCATACGCATGCATCCCATGACGCTCGCAGAGAGCGGGGATTCTTCATGCGCCGTATCGCTGTCAGGACTGTTTGACGGCAATTTTGAACCAGGCGTCGCGCCCAACGATACGGCTGAGCTCATTGAAATCTGCTGCAGGGGAGGGTGGCCCGAGGCGGTTGATATGAAAGCGGCGGATGCTCAGACGCTGGCTCGCGAATACTTAAGGCTTTTCTATACCGAGAGTGCTCCCAGGGCAGGGAAGGATGGCGAGGTGACGTCTCGGTTGGTTGGCTCCCTAGCGAGGAACCTTGGCCAAGCGGTTACTTATAGAACCATTGTTGGGGACATGTATGGAGAGGAGCAGGACCCTGCTTCTCTTATGTCCGACCAAACGCTGGCATCTTACCTTGCGTTTCTTAAAGCCTCTTACTTGATGGACGAAGTTCCCGGATGGGTGCCGCCCGCGAGGTCTCGCAAGCGGTTGGCAACAAAGCCCAAGCGGTACCTGGCGGATCCGTCGCTTTCTGCCGCGCAGCTTGGTATGGGACCCAGTGCCTTGCTTAAAGACTGGCAGACGTTTGGCCTGCTGTTCGAGTCGCTTTGCATGCGCGATTTGATGGTGTATGCGCGCTCGCTTGCGGATGTGGGATTTGAACCGGTGCGCTATTACCGCGATGACACCGGTCTTGAGGCCGATGCCATTGTTGAGCTCGCTGACGGCCGCTGGGCGGCGTTTGAGTTCAAGGTAAGCGAGGACAAGGTGCGGGATGCCGTCGAGAATTTGCTGCGCTTGAAAAAGAAGCTATGCGAAAACAAAGGTGCTCAAACGCGCGAGCCAGAGTTTCTCGCCGTAATCACCGGCATCTCAACATATGCGCGGCAGACCCCAGAGGGCGTTTACGTTATTCCAATTCGAGCGATGACGGCGTAGCTATGGGCGCTGCGTTCTGGTTACCGTTGAGTAGTTTGAGAAGAACTCAGGGCGCTCATGTGTTTCGGTGTACTCGAGCATGAGGCCTTCGGTATCGAAGGTATGGCTTCGCATGACGCCTACGGCGTTGAAGCCGTCTAGGTCGATATTGTCCCGATCTGCCTGGGTGGCCGCTTCCACGGTGATGATGCGCCTGCTTGTGGCGATGCCCAGCCCAAGCTCTCCCTCTAGGTACTTGTAGATGCCGCTTTCGACAAGCTCTGGCGTGAGGCCGGATGCAATTGATTCTGGAATATAGCTTTCATCGGTCGATACCACTCGATCGTCCGCGCGACGGGCGCGCAGCGCCCTCACGAGCTTGGTGCCGACTGGAAAACCCGTAAGCCTTGCCAGGTCCTCGTCTGCGGTTACGCGGTCCAGCGCAAGGCAGCAGGTGCTGGCGGTAAAGCCCAGGCGTGCCGCCATCTCCGCAAATGTCTCAAGACCATCGTAGCCGCGTGACACATCGAGAGAGGGGTCGCGGATTACGCGCACGCCCTTGCCCTGCTGCGATTGCACGTAGCCGTCTGCGGCAAGCTGTGCCAGCGCGCGGCGCACCGAGCTGCGCGAGCAGGAATACGAGGCGGTGAGTTCGTTTTCAGAGGGGAGAAACGCACCGTAGGCGATATCTCCGGCTTCGATGCGCTTCTTTAGGTCTAGGTAGATTTCCTGGTAGACGGACTTGGCCATGGTTCCTCGATCGAATGGTTTTGAAGCAGTTTGATTAATACAACGTATATACCAACTTGTACGAATATGCTAGCCCCTCGCGTCGCGCGGACCAGATTGCCGTGAGCGGTGGCGTAAAAAACGCTCACGGCCCAATCTCTACCGTTCACGGGAGCTCGTCCTATGCGCGTTGACTTGTACGTACAAGTAACTGATTATGTAGTCACTCACTTGTACGAACAAGTATGACCGCACGGCGCCGGCGGTGTTCGAAGGGTGGGGGCGGTAGTTCCGCACAAGAGGGGAAATATGAGGGGAAAGGAATTTCCTGCCATGATGCAGAAGATTCAGAAGTTTGGAGGTGCGATGTTTACCCCGGTCATGCTGTTCGCGTTTGCGGGCGTTGTGATCGGATTCGGCACGCTCTTCACTACCGAGGCCATCTTTGGGCCTCTGGCCGCGCCGGGCACCATGTGGTACGGCGTATGGAACGTCATCCTTCAGGGTGGTTGGACCGTCTTTAATCAGCTGCCGCTGTTATTCGCCGTCTCGCTGCCCATTGGCCTGGCGAACAAGCAGAACGCGCGTTGCTGCATGGAGGCGCTCGCTGGCTACCTTACCTTCCAGTACTTTGTGAATACCATGCTTTCGCAGTGGGGCGGCTTCTTTGGCGTCGACTTCGCCGCGGAGGTTGGTGGCGCGTCCGGCTTGGCCATGATCGCCTCCATCAAGACGCTCGACATGGGTATGATCGGCGCCCTGGCGGTTTCCGGCATCATCATCGCCATCCACAACAAGTTCTACGAAGTTGAGCTTCCGGAGTGGCTGGGCGTGTTCGCGGGCTCCACGTTTGTCTACATCATCACCTTCTTCGTGATGATTCCCGTGGCGTTTGCCGCCTGCCTTTTGTGGCCGCATGTTCAGGATGGCATCCGCGCCTTCCAGGGCTTTGTTGCCACTACCGGTACGTTGGGCGTAGGCGTGTTCGCCTTCCTCGAGCGCGCGCTCATTCCGTTTGGCTTGCACCACCTTATGTATAGCCCGTTCTACTACGACAACGCCGTTGTCGACGGCGGTATCTACACCGCTTTCGCTACCGCGCTGCCCCAGATCGCCGCTTCCACCGACTCCCTCAAGGAGCTCGCTCCCTACGCGGCCTTCACCTGCTCCAGCTGGTCCAAGATCTTTGGCTGCCCGGGCATCGCGCTTGCGTTCTACGCCACCGCCAAGCCCGAGAAGAAAAAGGAACTGTTGTCGCTGCTCATTCCCATCACCCTGACCGCCATCTTCTGCGGCGTGACGGAGCCCATCGAGTTCACCTTCCTGTTCATCGCGCCTCCGCTGTTCATCGTCCACTGCGTGCTTGCCGCCCTGCTCGCCATGGCTATCAACATGGTTGGCTGCGTGGGCGTGTTCGCCGGCGGCCTTATCGAGATCAGCTCGCTGAACTTCATTCCGCTTATGGCCAACCACTGGCAGCAGTACGCCATGACCCTGGTCGTCGGCCTTGTGTTCACCGCTATCTGGTTTGTTGTCTTCCGTTTCCTCATCGTCAAGTTCGACTTCAAGACTCCTGGTCGCGAGGACGATGCCGAGCAGGTTAAGTTCCACAGCAAGGCAGAGTACCGCGCTGCCAAGAACGGCGAGCTCGCTTCCGGCGCGACAGCCGACGTGGACGAGGCGGCGGACCCCTACGCCGTCATGGCGGCGGGGGTTCTGGAGCTGCTGGGCGGCGCCGACAACATCGTCGACGTGACCAACTGCGTGACCCGTCTGCGCGTCAACGTGAAGGACGAGACCCTGGTTGCAGACGACCCCGATTTCAAGAGCATCGGTACCAGCGGTATCGCCAAGAACGGTAAGGGTATGCAGGTCATCATCGGCCTCAAGGTGCCCAAGGTCCGCGATCGCTTCGAGGCCCTGCTCTAAGGCTTCGTCCAAGTCAGCACCAACACATCGCTTGCATTGCTTTTGGTATCAATCGGGCGTCGCATGTGGCCGCGGCGGCGCCCTTTCAAAAATCTTGCGGCCGGATCCAGGAGGGATCAACCATGGCTAAGTCCAGCTACGCAGTAACCATCGCCGGCGGCGGTTCCACCTTCACCCCTGGCATCGCCCTCATGTTGCTCAAAGAGCACGACCGTTTCCCGGTGGACAAGGTCATCTTCTACGACAACGACGCCGAGCGCCAGGAGATCGTTGCCAAGGCTTGCGAGATCTACTTCAAGGAGAACGCTCCCGAGCTCGACTTCTCCTACACCACCGACCCCGAGGAGGCCTTCACCGGCATCGACTTCGTCCTCGCGCACATCCGCGTGGGTAAGTACGCCATGCGCGAGCTGGACGAGAAGATTCCGCTGAAGTACGGCTGCGTTGGCCAGGAGACCTGCGGCGCGGGCGGCATCGCCTACGGCATGCGCTCCATCGGCGGCGTCATCGAGATCCTGGACTACATGGAGAAGTACAGCCCCAACGCCTGGATGCTCAACTACTCCAACCCCGCGGCCATCGTCGCCGAGGCCTGCCGCGTGCTGCGTCCCAACTCCAAGATCATCAACATCTGCGACATGCCGATCGACCTTATGGACAAGATGGCCGTCATGTGCGGACTCAATGACCACCGCGACCTGCAGTACAGCTACTACGGCCTGAACCACTACGGTTGGTTTACCAAGATCTTCGATAAGCAGGGCAACGACCTTATGCCCCAGATCAAGGAGCACATGGCCAAGAACGGCTACCTGGACGGCATCAGCCACGAGGAGGGCCAGGAGCAGCACATCGACGAGTCCTGGATCCACACCTTTGGCAAGGCGAAGGACGTCTACGCGATCGATCCGGAGACCATCCCCAACACCTACCTCAAGTATTACACCTTCCCGGACTACGTGGTCGAGACCTCTAACCCCGACTACACCCGTGCCAACGAGGTTATGGACGGCCGCGAGAAGAAGGTCTTCGGCGCTTGCCGCAAGGTGATCGAGACAGGTACCGCCGAGGGTGCCGGCTTCGAGGCCGATGCTCACGCCACCTATATCGTCGATCTGGCATGCGCGCTTGCCGAGAACACCGGAGAGCGCTTCCTGCTCATCGTCCCCAACGACGGTGCCGTTTCCAACTTCGACGAGACCGCTATGGTCGAGGTGCCCTGCATCGTGGGCTCCAACGGCTACGAGAAGATCTGCCAGGGCAAGGTTCCCCAGTGGCAGAAGGGCATGCTCGAGCAGCAGGTCTCCGTTGAGAAGCTTGTTGTCCAGGCTTGGGTCGAGGGCAGCTACCAGAAGCTGTGGCAGGCGCTGACGCTTTCCGCCACCATTCCTTCCGCCAAGGTCGCCAAGCAGATCCTGGACGATCTTATCGAGGCCAACAAGGACTACTGGCCGGTTCTCAAGTAATCAAAAATCTTACGGCCGCGGCAGACGTATGAGCCGCTGCGGCACCCACCAGCGGGGCGCGCTGCCGTATAGAAGGGGGACGGCGGCGCGCCCAGTGTGCAATCGAGCGCGAAAGGCGGACATGGACGTGGCAAAGAAGACGAAGTCCCAACTGGCGGCTGTAGGTACCAAGATGGATCCCGCCCGCACCGCGGTTGCGGATGCCGGGGGAGTCGCAGCGGATGGGCGCTTGGGCAAGGGCGGCTGCGATTGGCATCTGGCTCCCTTGGACCAGGAGAACCTGTCGCGTCGCGAGCAGCTGACCGCGCGGATCTTCACCACGGTCCAAGTTGTTCTGTGCCTGGTCCTGGTCGCTACGGTGGTTTCGCTTTCCATGGCGGGAACGGGCCTTTCTGCCGACGGCTTGCAAGAGGCGTTCTCCTCCAACCCCGTCATGACGGTGAGCTTCCTGAGCGCGTGCGCGCAGCCGTTCGTCGCGTACCTGGTGCGCTTGGTCCGCCGGCATTACGAGGCAGGCGATGCGGGCTACGCGGCGGCGAATCTCATCGTCCTGCTCTGCGCCGAGATGATGCTGCAGAGCATGGTGGGCATTGTGGCTATGGCGATCTTGCTGTGGCGCGTGTGGCATCGCGGCGCCCAGGCAATGGAGGGCTGGCGCCGTGGACGCGGTGTCGCCGGCGTTCTTGTCGACGTGTCCGGTGCGTTGGTGGTGCTGGTTGTTGCAGGTATCTGCCTGTTTGCGAGCGCGCAACTGGGCTAGACGCGGTAGCGGTTGGATTGGGGCTGGCGACCCCTGCTGGGTGCTGTGCGAGCCGAAATGCTTGGTATGCACCGAATAGCCGGGCTAGTGGGAGACCGTTAGCCCGGCTAATTGCGTTTGATACCTGCTGCCTGGGGAGGCGCTGCGGCGATATGGAGCGCTTAAGCTTTGTGGAACGCGACCGCCGGAGCCGTGAAGCTGGTAGCGCAGCCGGTTCTCGTCCAAACGCAGTCAAGAGAATCCATGCCTTCACGCCATGCCGGCATCGCATTGGGCGAGAGTGCTCTACACTAGTACCTTGCTCTGCGCAGACACCTTGCGCGGGGCGGATACGCTACTAGCATGTGCTCAGGGGAGGGAAAGCGCCATGGCGCAGAATCACGACCTGTTTGACGACCTTATCGATATCAGCAAGGGGCTTGGGGCCCTTAAAGACCCGCTAGGCGGGGTGACCGATGCGCTGATGGGAGCCGCTTCGCCCGATGCGCCGCATTGGAACCCGGCAGACTATAAGGAGCGTCCGCGAGCCAACACCATTCCGTGTATGGTGTGCAAGTACGACAAGAGCTCGTGCACCAAGTGCCTGGATGCCTGCCCGGTCGAGGCGATCGATATCGAGGACGGCGGCATCGAGATCATGGACACCTGCCGTAAATGCGGCCTGTGCGCCGCGGCGTGCCCCACGGAGGCGTTTGTGTCGCCGCGCATCCAACCCAAGAAGCTCTACGATGCCATCGCCGCCGCTGCCGCCGCGCACGAGACCGCCTACGTTACCTGCACGCGCGCCCTGCGCCGCCTGCCGCGCGAAAACGAGGTTGTGCTCGCGTGCGTGGGCGACGTTACGCCCGAGGTATGGTTCTCCGTGCTGGCGGACTACCCCAACGTGAGCGTGTACCTGCCGCTTGATATCTGCACCAACTGCCGCAACACCACCGGCGAGGAGATGCTGGGAGAGGCCATCGCCACGGCAGAGGAATGGAGCGGCGTCGGCATGGGCCTTGAGGTCGAGGCCAAGGACCTCAGGTGCGTCAAGCGCCGCGAGTACGAGCGCAAGGAGTTTATGGACAACATCATGCGCTCCACCGGTCTGGCCGTCTCCAAGCTCAACCCCGCCACGGCCGCCCTGGCATCGGTGAGCCAGCGTCTGAAGGCGCATTCGCAGCAGATCACCAACCTTGAGCGCACCCTCAACAAGGCGTGCGGCACCAACACGCAGAAGCGTCGCCGCATCCTTATGCAGAAGAACCAGCTGCTGCTCTCCACGCTGCAGGCGCATCCGGAGCTTGCCGAGAACGTGCGCGTGACGCGTCCGGAGTGCGATTTCTCCAAGTGCACCATGTGCGGGGAGTGCGTTGCTATGTGCCCCACCTTTGCGTGCGACCTCAAGGGCGCCGGCCGATTCACCCTGGAATCCACCTACTGCGTGGGCTGCGGCCTGTGCGCGGAGGTGTGCCCCGATCACGCCATCACCATGGTGGAGACCGGCGCCGCCGAGCTCATCGTCCCGGACCCTGAGGAGGAAAAGCGCGCCGCCGAGGCCGAGAAGGCCAGGCAGGAGGCGCTCAAGGCGAAGGAAGAGGCGAAGAAGAAACTCTCCGCAGCCCTGGATAAGGTGGAGAAGCTGGCCGACTAGGGAGCGCGCCCAACTCCAGCCATGTTCTGGGGCACGCTTCGGAATGTCTCGGCTGTCCAAGAACGTTCAAGCTGCCGCGCCGGATTCAAACTGCATAAAAAAGCACGAGCGTGCGGTACAATAATCTGTTGACTATCAAGCGCGCCGCGACATGGGTGAGAATCTGGTCGCGGCGCGGCTGTTACGTTGCAAGGAGTATTCATGGCACTTTCTATCGGCATCGTGGGCCTGCCCAACGTTGGCAAGTCGACGCTTTTCACCGCCCTCACCAAGAAGGGCGGACTTGCCGCTAACTATCCGTTCGCCACCATCGATCCCAACGTCGGTATCGTCGACGTACCGGACGCGCGCCTGCAGAAGTTGGCGGACATCGTCCACCCGGGTCGCATCGTCCCCGCGACCGTCGAGTTCGTTGACATCGCAGGCCTGGTCAAGGGCGCCGCTGCGGAGGGTGCTGGCCTGGGCAACCAGTTCTTGGCCAACATCCGCGAGTGCGACGCCATCTGCGAAGTCGTTCGCTACTTCAAGGACCCGGACGTCATGCGCGAGGTCAACCATACCGGCGACTTCGTCGATCCGGCGAGCGATGCCGAGACCATCATGACCGAGCTTATCTTGGCGGACATCCAGACCCTCGAGAAGCAGTTGCCCAAGCTGGAGAAGGAGGCCAAGCGCGACAAGACCCTCGTCCCTAAGCTCGAGATCGCCAAACGCCTGGTCGACTGGCTCAACGAGGGCAATCGCGCCGCCGCCCTGGACATGACGGATGAGGAGCGCGCTGCTGCCAAGGGCCTGTTCCTCCTCACCATGAAGCCCATGCTCTACGTCGCCAACGTGGACGAGGACGAGTTGACCTCTGAGTTCGAACCCATCGACGGCGTCACGCCTATTCCCATCTGCGCCAAGGTTGAGGCCGAGCTTTCCGAGTTGGAGCCCGATGAGGCCGCCGAGTACCTGGTCGATCTGGGCCTTGAGCATTCCGGCCTCGAGACGCTGGCCCAGGCCGCCTACAAGCTGCTTGGCCTGCAGAGCTTCTTTACCGCCGGCGAGATGGAGGTCAAGGCTTGGACCGTGCGCCAGGGCGCTACCGCCCCGCAGGCGGCAGGCGTCATCCACACCGATTTCGAGCGCGGCTTCATCAAGGCCGAGACCATCGCGTATGACGACTACGTCGAGCTGGGCGGCGAGCAGGGCGCTAAGGCCGCCGGCCGCCTGCGCATGGAGGGCAAGGACTACGTCATGCATGACGGCGACGTCGTGCATTTCCGCTTCAACGTGTAGGTATCATCGCCACGTCGATCGATGCCCGCACTACCGCGCAGCCCGATGATGGCGCCGCGCGAGCACGCCTGAAGGAGAGAGGACTCACCTAGATGTTTAAATATGGAAAGAAGGCCGGCATCATGTCGATCGTGCTGATCGTCCTTGCCGTGGTGCCTTTGATTACGGCGGCTATCTTCGTGCCGCAGATGCCTGAGCAGGTTGCAATGAGGATCGCCCAATCCGGAGAGGTTATGCGTTGGGGTAGCCGCTACGAGATGTTCGTGGTTCCCGTCTTCGCTGTTCTACTGGGCCTTGCTACCTATATGAGCGCCGGCAAGCAGGCTCGCGCCCATGAGATCGATTCGCCCGCGATGGCGGTTGTTACCGCCGAGCGCTTTCTGCGCAATGGCATCGTCACCGGCGTCGTGCTCAACCTGGCCAACGCCTACATGTTCTACGCAGCGCTGACCGGCCACGGCCTGTTCTAGCGTAAGCGCGCCGCCCGGCTGGCGGGCCGCGTCCGGTAGCGCCTCATCGTGCGCACGACAACGCAATAGATTCGCTAACGGCGTCCTGTTTGTCTGGACGCCGTTTTTTATGTTCGCCGCCCGCAGGCCTCGATCGCAACCATCCGGCGCAGGTACGTCTGGGCACCCTGCTAAGGGTTCGGTGCCCGGACGTGCTTTCTAAACCGCGTGTGCGTACAAGGCGGCACCCAGTTTAAAGCCGGGTGCCCAAACGGAAGCAAGCGCTATGTAGTTATGTACGTAGAGGCACCGGCATCCAGGCTGGGAGCCCAAACGTGCAAAACGGAAACATGCTTCGACGCCTTGTCGCCCCGCTAGCGCGGCTTTAACAGCTCCCAAACCTCAACATCAAGACAGGCGGCCAAGTTCACCAGTGTTTCTAGCTTGGGGTTGCCGTTACCGCTCTCAATGTGATCCAGCTCGGGGCGACTGATGCCAGCGGTCAGGCAGAACTGGAGCTTGCCCAGCCCGGTTGCTTCCCGCCCGCGGCGGACGTTCTCGCCCAGAATATGTTGGATGCTCGTTTTCATGCCCTGAGTGTGCGGGTATTGACGGAAAACACTGTAAACTGCAGTTTACAATCCTATGTTTTGCATAATTTCAACGTAAGGCACCTTAGTCATTTTGGGGCGGCAAACGGCTACACACGGCGGGGGGCGACCGTGCGCATCATCGATATGAACCAGGCTCTTCGGGGCAGCCGGCTTGTTGCCGTGGGCTTATCTGCTGGGTTCTGCGTGGGTGCGCAGGGCGAGTCCGGCTTGTTTTACGAGGACGAGCGGGACCTGCTCAACCGCATGGCGGCGCAGGGTCGGCGCGTTGTAGCGCTTTTGGACGATACGCTGCCGCTGCGAGCCCAAGCAACAGCAGAGCCCGCGCAGGTAGATTACGCGTGGGCATCTCCGGATTCCCTGCATGTTCCCAGTTTTCCCGTCGCTCGCGGCGAGGCCCTGGCCGCGCTGTGCCATCGACGCTCTCTGCGTATGGGCGATGTCGCCTATATAGCAACCAGCCCCCTGGACCGCGAGGTCGCTATGGGGGCTGGAAGGGTGCTTGCGCTGGCGGAAGCGGGGGACGAGGTCCGGCGCATGGCGGATGTTGTTCTACCCGCGCGATCGGCGGGCGGTTTGGTGCTGGCGCTTCTGCGCGCTCGGGCCTTTAGTCCAAAACAACGCGATCGAAATTGACCGGCCGGTAGAACAGCTCGCGAACGGTCTGGGGATCGCGCGATTGCCCCAGGGCCCACATGGTCTTCGCTACCAGCGCCTCGGTGGTCATGTCGTCGCCCTTCAAGATGCCGGCATGCTCGGCATAGGCGCGCCCAACCTCGTACACGCCCAAATCAAGGCCCTCTTCGGGCACCTGCGTGGTCATCACGATGGTGCGGCCGGAATCAACCCAGTCAAAAATCGCCTGCTGATAGGTAAGTCCGGCGTCGGCGCCGTACTCGGGAATGCCTCCCATGCCAAAGGTCTCCAAGATAATCGCGTCGTAATCCTGGGCTAGGAGCTCAAAGACGCGCGGGGTCATGCCCGGCGTGAGCTTGAGCACGCATACGCGATCGTCGATCTTGTCGTACGTGAGCGGCCCGCGTGCGTCCACCGTGCCCGACGTGCGGCGCGCGACCTCGGCGATGGCCTGCGCGGCAACTGCGGCGCCGCTGCGGATGATGCGGTCGGTGCGAATGTATGCCAGCGACGGGTAGTTGACGCTGATGAAGGCGTTGGAGCTCATGGTGCGCTGCTTGCGCCCACGCGTGCCGGCGATCGCCTTGCCGCCAAAGACAATCGAGACGTCGCGCGAGTTGTCATCGATGGCGTATAGCAGGCTTTGGTATAAGTTGAGCTTGGCGTCCGTAAAGGGGTGCCCCATGGGCTGCTGCGAGCCGGTGAGGACGATGGGCTTGTCGCTGTTCTGGATCAGGTAAGAAAGCGCCGCGGCGGTGTAGGACATGGTGTCCGTGCCATGCAGCACCACAAAGCCGTCGTGGGTATCGTAGCCGTCCATAATGACGTCGCGGATACGCATCCAATCCTGCGGGCGCATGTTGGTGCTGTCGATATTCATGGGTTGGACGATATCCAGCTGGCACATTCCCGCGATCTGCGGTACCGCCTGCGCCAGCTGCTCGCCCGTGAGAGCGGGGGAGAGGCCGTTGCCGTCCTCTGCAGAAGCGATGGTGCCGCCGGTGGCGATGAGCATGATGTTTTTCATTGCATAAAGCCGTTTCTCGTCCAAAACGCAAAGCCCGTTACGGTAAAGGCACGGCAGGGCGCGGTAAGGGAGATGCGTGGAATGGATAGTTCCAATCCATCATAGGCGGATATGGGGCGTAGGAGAAGAAGGGCGCGGCATTCCATGTCTTTCAATACGTCCTACTAACTGGTGGCTGTTTGGGCACCGCGATGGAGCGGTTTGGTGCAAATATGCATTCTCGCAGGTGGTAGGTTACATTTCGCGTCATCTACATAGCGAGCGTGTATGATATGACGGTCGTTTTTTGTACTACCCACATGTTCGCATGCGCGCGCTTCCGTTGCGCCGGGCTGCATCTTGCGCCAAACCGCAGGAGGAACGCTGGCGTTTCCGGGGCTCGCACCGGCGGGCATATTAGGGAGGAAACCCATGTCTCAGAACCAGGCAAACGAGAAGGTACTGGTGCTCGACTTTGGCGCCCAGTACGCACAGCTCATCGCCCGCCGCGTGCGCGACCTGCACGTGTATTCCGAGATCGTTCCGTGCGATATCTCCGCGGACGAGATTCGCGCCATGGAGCCGTCCGCGCTGATCCTGTCCGGCGGCCCCGCATCCGTCTATGCCGAGGACGCTCCCAGCGTCGACCCCGCTATCTTCGACCTTGGCCTGCCTATTTTGGGCTTCTGCTATGGCCACCAGATCACCGCCGTCACCCTGGGCGGCGAGGTGGGCCATTCCGAGATCGGCGAGTACGGCCCCGCTACCATCGAGCGCGATCGCGAGAGCGCCCTGTTCAACGCCACGCCGCTTGAGCAGACCGTGTGGATGAGCCACCGCGACGCCGTCTCTGTCGTTCCCGAGGGCTTTGTGGTCACCGCCAGCACGCCGGTGTGCCCCGTCGCCGCTATGGAGAACGCCGAGCGCCGCATCTATACCACGCAGTTCCATCCTGAGGTCAAGCACACCGAGCACGGTCAGCAGCTTCTGCAGAACTTCCTGTTCAACATCTGCGGCCTTGAGGGTACCTGGACCATGGATAACCTGGTCGAGACCATGACCGCTGACTTCCGCGCGCAGGTGGGCGAGGATCGCGTGATCCTGGCGCTTTCCGGCGGCGTCGACTCCTCCGTGGTCGCTGCTCTTGGCGCCCGCGCCATCGGCCGTCAGATGACCTGCGTGTTCATCAACCACGGCCTTTTGCGCAAGGGCGAGCCCGAGCAGGTGGAGGAGGTCTTCACCAAGCAGTTCGACGTCGACTTCATCCACGTGCACGCGGAGGAGCGCTACGCCAAGCTGCTGGACGGCGTGACCGACCCCGAGCAGAAGCGCCGCATCATCGGCACGCAGTTCTGGAACGAGTTCTTCGCTGTCGCCAAGGATCTGGAGACCGATGGCCGCCCGGTGAAGTACCTGGCGCAGGGTACCATTTACCCCGACATCATCGAGAGCGGCGCGCGAAAGACGGGCGGCAAGACGGCCACCATCAAGAGCCACCACAACCTGATCCCGTTCCCGGAGGGCGTGCACTTCGACCTTATCGAGCCTCTTGACCACTTCTTTAAGGACGAGGTCCGCGAGCTGGGTCTAGCGTTGGGCCTGCCCGAGCACATCGTGTACCGCCAGCCGTTCCCGGGCCCGGGCCTGGCCATCCGCATCATCGGCGCGGTGAGCCCCGAGAAGCTGGAGATCCTGAAGAACGCCGACGCCATCGTGCGCGAGGAGCTGGACGCCTACAACGCGCGCCTGTTCGAGCAGACCGGCGAGCGCAACAGCGAACACGCCTGCTGGCAGTACTTCTGCGTGCTGCCCGACATCAAGTCCGTGGGCGTCATGGGCGACGAGCGCACCTACGCCCGCCCCGTGATCCTGCGCGCCGTGGAGTCCAGCGACGCCATGACCGCCGACTGGGCGCGCCTACCCTACGAGGTGCTCGCGCGCATCTCCGGCCGTATCGTGGCCGAGGTTCCCGGCATCAACCGCGTGGCGTACGACATTACCTCGAAGCCCCCGGCGACCATCGAGTGGGAGTAGGCTGATAGGGTTCTGACCTGCATTTTTGAGTGCCGCACTGTGCCGCTGAGTTTCGTTTCGTACGAGAGTCATGGCAAAGCCGCCAGCGATGTTGGTGAGTAAATACGATAACCGAGCCTCCGTTCCCGCGTTGGGACGGAGGCTTTTTCTTTGTCGTTTTACTCCCTTTCACCTGCGATTTCGCAATTTACTCCCCCGTGTTTCAAGACGGCAAGGCACGGTGCGGCATTCGGAGGAACGGGAGTAAGGATTCATCCCAAGTGAGTAGACGCGCGATTTTTGTCTCCGAGAGCCAAACGGGGCCGTTTCGGGGCCTGTGAAACTCAAATCGAACTCAATAGGCTTTTCGGCGGTCTTCTCACAGCGTTTTCCCAGGTGGTTAATGGGGAGTAAAGAATCTCGCCGCCTCAATGAAAACGGGAGTAACCAGGGGAAATGCCGCGGCGTACTGCCGCGTGCCGCCGTGTAAGCCACCGCGTCATTTACTCCCCAGGTGCGCCGGAAATGCCTTGGCATGCAATGGGGAGTAAAAACTCAGCTTACGCAGGCCCGAGCGGCGCTCGCCGCCTGGTCCACCGTCCTGATTCGGTTGCGTTGATCGCGAAATGCGGAGAGCCGCTACAGCGAGGCTTTCCAGTCCTCGTATTCGTCGGCGTCGATCTTGCCGTTTTCGAGCTGCGCGCGCTTCTCTGCCCACAGTTCGATCGCCATCGCGGCTTTGGGCGCGTGCGGCGCCTTGGGGTTCAGGGAGAGGCCCGTGCCGTCGGCTGCGGGCACGATGCCGAAGGAGTCCTCGAGCCGCACGAGCAGCGACATGAGGTCGCCCGCAGTCTCGACGCCGTAATCCTTGAGGGCGTTGACGGACACGCCGAGCGCCGCGGAGATGGACTCGAGCAGCTCGGGCTTCACGGCGCGGATGCCGCTCTCGTAGTGGCGCACGGCCCCCTCGGTCAGGCCGACCGCCTCGGCGAGCTGCGCCTGCGTCATGCCGCGCGACTTGCGGTACCGCCTTATGTTCTCGCCTACGGACATGAGCCCTCCTCCTGGAATTACGTACCAGCACATCTTATCAGCGTACGCAAATGTACGCAATTCTATTGACAGTACAGATATGTACGTTTACTCTGAATCTGTGAACCGTACGTATCCGTACGCCATTGATTGGAGGAGCCATGGACGAGAAGGTGGCGAAGACGCCGAGGCCGCACATGCTGGACGCCGACGAGGTCGCGGAGCTGCTGAGGATCAAGAAAGGCAGCGCCTACGAGGTGATCAGGAAGATAAACGCCGAGCAGGAGGCGCGCGGGCGCGTGGTCATCCGCGGGCGCGTTCGAAGCGACGTCTTCGACGCCCTGTACTTCCCGGAGGTGGACTGACATGCCCGTGTACAAGGACGACGGCAACGGCACGTTCTACGTGCAGTGCTACTACCGCGACGCCCGCGGCTCGAAGCGCCACAAGACGAAGCGCGGCTTCTCCTCCGAGGTGGAGGCCGCAGTGTGGGAGAGCCAGTTCAAGAGCCTTAACGGCGGGGCCATGGACATGACGTTCTCCGAGTTCGTCGAGGTGTACGCCTCCGAGGTGAAGCCGCGCATACGCGAGCACACGTGGATCACCAAGGAGTACATCATCAACGACAAGCTCGTGCCGTTCTTCGGGGACATGCGCATGTGCGACGTGAGGCCGATCGACGTCATCAGGTGGCAAAACGAGCTCACCGAGCACCGGGACGCCGACGGGAAGCCCTGGGCACCGACGTACCTGCGCACAGTGAACAACCAGCTCAACGCCATCTTCAACCACGCCGAGCGCTACTACGGCCTCAGCGACAACCCGGTGCGCAGGGTCGACAAGATAGGCTCGAAGAAGGGCGGCGAGATGCAGTTCTGGACCAAGGACGAGTACCTGAGGTTCAGCGAGGCCGTCATGGACAAGCCTCTCTCATTCCACGCCTTCGAGCTGCTTTACTGGACGGGCATACGCTGCGGCGAGCTCCTGGCGCTCACGCCGTCCGACTTCATGCTGGAGAGCTCGCGGCTGCGCATCAACAAGTCGTACCAGAGCCTCAACGGCGTTGACACCGTGACCGACCCCAAGACGCCCAAGTCCGTGCGCACGATCGTCATGCCCGCCTTCCTGCGCGACGAGATGGCGGACTTCATCGAGATGCGCGACGACGTCGCCCCCGACGAGCGCCTGTTCGCCGTGACCAAGCACTTCCTGGCCCACGAGATGGAGCGCGGGTGCAAGGCGTCGGGCGTGAAGCGCATCCGCATACACGACATACGCCACAGCCATGTGAGCCTGCTGATAGAGATGGGCTTCTCCGCGCTGGCCATCGCCGAGCGCATGGGCCACGAGGCGGTGGACATCACCTACCGCTACGCGCACCTGTTCCCCACGAAGCAGGACGAGATGGCCGCCGCGCTCGACGGGGCGAGGGGGTAAGAAGGATGCCGTGCGAGAACAGCGCCCGCAAGCGCAGCAAGACGATGGCGTTCCGCTGCACGCCCGAGGAGCGCAAGCTCATATGCGAGATGGCAGCCTGGAGCGGCATGAACAGGCAGGACTACATCATCGCCAAGCTCACCGATACCCAGGTCGAGGTGAGGCCCTCCGTGAGCGTGCAGAAGGCACTGAGGGACTCGATGGCGGAATTGGCCAAGGAGGTGCGGCTGGCGGCCTCCTACGGCGAGCTGAGCGAGTCCCTGCAACAGAGAATTGAGCACGTGATGAGGTTCTTCCTAGCGCTCGGCGAGCCTCTTGACGCGCCGACGGAAGAGACATCGCCACGAACTACGTTTTTGGAAGAGCCGGTTCCATCCGTCATCGATGCGGGTTCCGACACCGCAAGCATCTTCGAGATGGGACGCAGGTAGGGCCTAGCGCCAGACCTCCAACGCCTTGTCCGCAAGCCATTCGGCGCGATCGGCGATATCGCCCTCGTTCCAAGACTCCTTCTCTAGGGCGCCGGCCATGGTCGCAAGGCCGGCGGCGCAGAGGGCAAGGCCGTCCTTGTATCCCTTTCCCTGCTTCTTGGTGGGCCAATCGGCATCGCGGATGGAGGCGTTGAGCGAATGCGTGATGATGGCGAGGTTGCCGAGCGTGAGGAGCTTCCGGTCCCTTCGCGTGGCAGCCTCATCGTCGAGGGCTCCCCATTTGTTGCGCCACTTCTTGGGCATCATGTGCTCGAGGGTGTACTGGTTGAACCCGAGCAGGGCCGTGCTGCTCATGCCCGGACGAATGGCGCTTTCCAGCAGATAGAGGACGCCCTTGGACTGGAGGTTGTACAGACACGATTCCTCGAATGCCGCTCGAACCTCGGCGTCGCCGGGCATGTACGTCGTCGCCTCGTCATTGGCTTCGAGAGCCTTCCTCAGCGCCTCCGCGTCCTTCACCTCGTTCAAGATCAGCGAGGTGAACAGCCTGTTGTAGTTCTTCGTGGTCGCCTGAACCAGCATTCGGCGGACGATGTAGCTCTCAAGCAGGGCGTAGATCTTAGATTCCTCGCTCGAAGACTCCGCGTTCTTTCGAACGTAGAGCACGTACGGGATGAGCGTCGAGTTCTTGAGGCCGAATATCAGCACGTTCAGGCGCTCGACGCCGGAAGCGGAGGGGATGTCCGCGTCGCAGTAGCCAGGGTCGAACGTGGACTCGAACGCCTCGGCATACGCCTTCATGTTGTCGAGAATCTCGACCTTGTCGCCGTTGCAGTACCTGCCGATGAAATCCTTGTAGGACTGGAAGAGGTTCGAAGTACGCGAATAGAAGAGCTTGTCCTCGGTCGTGACGCCACGCCTCTTGTCCTGGACCAGAATCTGGAGGAACGCGTCGAAGAAGAGGTCGACGAGCGTGCGCTTGATGCGCCCGGTAACGATCTCCTGCTCCCAATACTCCCTCTTCTCAGCCGTGGGCTCGAAGACGTCTTCCCAGCACTCCTTGAACGCCTGCTCGTTCTCGCGGTTGAAGAAGTAGTTCTTAAGGAGCTCCGCCGTCGTCAGGCGCACCCCGAGCGAGTTGATGGTGTCGAATATCTGCTGCTCGTCCTCGCCCTCGGTAAGATCGATGCAGACGAACTGGACGTTCGACTTGATCGTGTTCCTGTCGACCTTCTCCGGGTCGATATTCTTGAGGAAGTAGTTGTAGGCAAGGACGATGGCCGAGGAGCCCTCGAGGGGTTCGCAGCCCGTGGCGCTGACGACCTTTTCGAAATCCTGCCGGTCGTACTTGCCGTGCCGCAAGGCGACATCGCCGGTCTCCAGGACGAAATCTCGCTCAAACAAATTGTTGGTGCCGTTTTTTGCACAGAGTGCCTTGAAGAAGATGACCATGGTCGTGAGTCGCTGCTGGCCGTCGATGACGGTGCGAACCTCGGAGACCTCGGACCAGGTGTTGCCGGAGGAGGCCTGCTTCAGGATGATGGAGCCCAGGAAATAGGGCCGCTTCGAGGCCGTGACGAACTCCATGTCGCCGAGGAAACGCTCCCATTGCTCTTCTCCCCAGACGTACGCCCTTTGGTAAAAAGGTATTTCGAGCAGGCGCGATCCGTTGAACACGCCGCTTATCGTTGCTTTTCCTGCATCCATCCTTAAAGCCCTATCTATCCTTTGCGGTTATTGCTGGCGGGGTCAATTTTATCAATACGCTGCTTGACCCTTTAATGTTCCCGGTCCTTGCCGTCTTCTCCCCAGAAGGTGCTCGAAGATGATGCGCAGGTCCTCGTCATCAAGGCAGCCGCCCTCGAGGCAGCCACGGTCGATGGTATCGATCATCGTCTGCCCCTTCTTCTTCGAGCGGTCGTAGATCACTGTGTCGAGGGATAGCTCCCTGCCGTCGCGCGTGAACATCTCGTGCATGAATTCGGCACTGTTCGCTTGACTTCAATCGCGTACCGCGTGCTCGAGCGGGCCGCTTCCCCTCGATATGGCGACATCCCAATGCTCGCAGTTAAGCAGAAGAAGTCGGTTCATGAACTCGACGCCCGAAAAACCGAGTCTCGCAAACGGCGGAAATAGAGGGTCATCTGAAAAGACCGCAGCATACTCACTGCTCAACGGCATATACGCGAGATGAAAATCGTACGAGTCGTCCTCGGGCCCGATGATGAACATAGGCATCGACGTCGTAACGAACCCTGAGCCGACGGGTGCCCTAAGGATGGAGAAGCTCTTCTCAAAAAAGCCTTTCGAATACGGTTAACTGGCACAATATCATCGTTGGAGAAGAGCATGGTTGCGGCGGCGGCAAGCTCGACCACCGCTTGGGAATCCCCGCGCCAATCCGACCAATCGAGCAAGCCGAGCTCATAGGGTGTCAGATGAACGTTTCTGAGCAGCTCTTCGGCAGTCTCGCGTGACCATTTCTTGTCGACGCGCATACTGATAGGGTGCCGGACGATGATATTTGCTGCCAGCTCGCAAACGGCGGCTTTCCCATCAGAATACCCTTCGTCTTCGCACTGGTCTTCTTTCTGGCGTTCCAAAAAGCGATCGTAAAGCGGCGCGATGCGGCTCTCGAGCTCAGATAGCTTAACCTCGATGAGGTTCTGCGCATAGAATCTGTCTGTCGCATCGCCTGTCGCATCGGCATGCTCGACCTCATAAAGATCGCGCATGCTGCAAAGGTTCTCGCAATTCGTGCGGAAGAAGGAGCCCTTCTGTCTGCTGTAGGCATGAAGCTGCCCGGAGGAATCCGCGAAATGGCGCAGGTAGAACCGCGGCACCCAGTGCTGCTTTCGCGTCATCTTTCCGGGCAGCTTCGACATCCTAAGCCTTCACCGCCTCGTATTGGTAGGTCGTGCGCACGTTGTAATGGAAGTCGTTTCCGAGGTCCAGCGCCTCGAAGTGCTTCTTGGCGCAGCCGATCTTGATCTTCTCCGCGTCGCGCAGGGCGGGCTCGCCGTTCTTGCCGCCCTTGGTCTCGGTCACGAAGTACACGCGGCGCTCGCCGTCGGCCTCCTCGACGTACGCCCAGTCGGGGTTGTAACTGCCGAGCGGCGTGTCGATCTTGAACGCCGAGGGCAATTTCGCGAACACGAGAACCTCCTCCTGCTTGTCTAGAGCCTCGGCAAAGGAGCGCTCGACCCCCGCCGAGTCGTAGACCACGTAGTTGTACAGGCTCTTGCTCGTCATGTCCGGCTTCCACGCGTTCTGCCCAAGGTAGGCCGTGTAGTCGTCAAGCTCGAGGTCGCGCATGGTGTACCACTCGTCCTCGGGAAGGCGCACGTACTTGATGCCCTGGGCGATGAGGTCGTTCTTCACGCGGTTGATCTTGTCGCCGACCTGCGCGAGGAAGGTCGCGGGGTCGATCTCGAACTCGTCGAGGCGGCTGCAGCCCTCGAGGATCGCCTTGATGGTGCCGCGGGTGAGCCCGACGGCGTCCTGCAGCTCTGCGATCGGGTCGGGAAGGTCGTATTTCACCTTTCCCGAAACGGACACCACGGAGGTGCCCGTGCCCTCGGCGCTCACGCCCGCGTCGTCGATGCCCAGCGAGGCACGCTCGCTCGTCACCTGGGGCGGGCGCACGGCGAGCATGCCGTCGACAGCTTCGATGGCATGTTCGATGAGCTTGCCGGAGTCGACCTCGACCTGGAAGCGCGTGCGCTGGCGGATGCGGTCCCACAGGGCCTGGAACGCAGGGTCGAGCGTGACGTCCTTCTGCAGCTCGACCGAGACCTCCTTGGCCTTGTCACGGATCTGGACCCTCTGGGACTTGTGGATGATGATCGCCTCGACCTGCTCCTTGGCAGGCTCGAGCTCGGCGGGGAGCTCGACCTTGCCCTCCTCGGCGGCCGCCTTCAGCTCGGGCGTCACCGCGCCCTTGTCGTCGACCATGCCGGTCGCGACGAGGTGGTCGTAGACCTGCTTGGACTTCTCGTAGCCCAGGCGCTCCTCGACGCCATCATCGCCCTTGACCGTGACCTTCGTGAAGCTCTCCGGAGTGATGACGCCGAACTTGAAGTCCTCAGCCTCAAGCTCCTTCTGCAGGCCGTTGGCGAAGTCGTCGTAGCTCTCGTTCGCGATGACGGTGAGCACGTTCGCCTCTGGGTCGTACAGGCGCTCGCCATCCTGGTTCACGCACAGGCGCAGACCGCGGCCGATCTTCTGGCGCTTGGTCAGGTTGTCCTTTGTCTCGACGAGCGTGCAGATCTGGAACACGTTGGGGTTGTCCCAGCCCTCCTTGAGCGCGGAGTGGCTGAAGACGAAAGAGACGTCCTTGTCCGCGTCCTTGCCGTCCGGGAAGGAGATGAGCGTCTCCTTCTTCTGCATGATGAGCTCGAAGGCCCCGGCGTCGTCGGCGGTGCCGGCGGCTCCCTTGGAGTCCTTGAACTTGCCCTTCTTGTCCTTGGCGAAGTATCCCTGGTGCACGGCGTGGGGGTCGCGCACCAGCGGGGCGCCGACGGCTTCGTAGCACTCGAGCCACGTGCCCTTGCCGATCCCCGCCGCCTTTGCGATGCGACGAGGCGCCTTCGAGTTCAGGGCACCTGCGTACTCCTCCTCAAACATCAGGGCGTACAGGCCGCCGTGGACTTCGGGCTCGTAGACGCGGTATCGGTCGACGCGGTCGATGAAGAAGAGCGAGAGCACCTTCACGCCGCGCGGCCACAGCTCGAACTGGCGGGCCAGGTGGTCCTCGATGGTGCGGCGGATCTGCGCGCGCTTGACGACCTCCTCGTTGACGTCGCCCAGCGCCTCGCCGAGCTCGAGCACCTCGCCGTTCTGGAACTCTATGAACTCGTCGCCCACTGCGGCGCCGATGTTGTTGACCACCCAGCCGCTCTCGTAGTCGCTGTTCTCGCCGCTCTTCTGGTAGAGGTCGTTGCCGGTCTTCACCGTGACGGCCTTGCGCTTCTGCGTGCCGTCGGCCTGGCGCACGTCGATGGACACCTTGGCGGAGAACGGGTCGGACTTGACGGACTCGAGCCTCACGTACGCGCCGTTGAGGTTCGCCTCGGCCTTGATCGAGTCCACGCAGATGCCCTTCACCAGGTGGCGCTCGAAGGCGTCGACCGGCGTGAGGCGGTAGATCATGTTGTAGGCCTGCTTGTGCGTGGCCGAGTAGCGCAGCGCGAACAGCGGGTTCAGGCTCTTGATGGCGGCCTTGGCCTGCTTGGTGTTGTCGACGCTCTGGGGCTCGTCGATGATGACGACGGGCTTGCAGGCGCTCACGAGCTCGCGAGGGCTGAAGCCGCCGGTGAGCTTCTCGCTGGGACGGTGGAAGAGGTTGCCCTCCTTCGCGGTGCCATCCTTCTCGAGGCCCTTGTTGAACGCGTCGATGTTGATGACCATGACCTGGATGGAGCTCGACGTGGCGAAGTTACCCACCGGCCCCATGTCCTTCGAGTCGTACACGAAGTAGTCGAGCGGCGTGCGGTCGTAGAGCGTCTCGAAGTGCCTGCGGGTGGTCTGGAGGCTCTTGAGGACGCCCTCGCGGATGGCCACGCTCGGCACGACGATAACGAACTTGGTGATGCCGTAGCGGCGGTTTAGCTCGTAGATGGAGCGGATGTAGACGTAGGTCTTGCCGGTGCCGGTCTCCATCTCGACGGTGAAGTCTCGCAGGCGCCCATCGGTGAGGACGTCGGTTGCCGGGAGGCAGCCCTCCTCCTGCACGGCGTGCAGGTTGTCGAGGAGCTGGCCCGGCGCCACGCGAAGCTCGTTGCCGTGGCCGACCATGAGCTCGCCGATTGCCGTCTGGCCTTTGCGGCCGGAATCGGCGGAGAATACGCTGCCAATAAATTGTTGTCCGCGGAACAGGTCGCAGGTTGCTTCGATGGCCTCCAGCTGGTGCTGCTGGTCGGATGAGAACTTGAACTCGAGCGCCGCCATGCTAGACCGTCCTCAATTCGATCTCACAGCCCATGCGCTCGCCGGCGTGCTTGAAGATCTGCACGGCGTTGAGCTTGAGGGTGTCGTCGAGGACGGAATCGAGGATGAGAACGCGCCTGGGCTCCATGTCGGCGATGGCCTCGAGCGCCTCAATGGTGAGGCCTCGGGACATGCAGCAGACGAGCTCGTCGCAAGCGACGGACCAGATGGGATAGCCCGCGGCTTCAGACTTCTCGACGGGCAGCGTGAGCTCGAGGCCCCATTTGAGCATCATCTCGAAGACGATATCCATATCGGAGCGATCGGGCTTGACCACGTCGAAGAGGAGCTGACCGGGCTCGGGCTTCTCAATGCCGGACTCATCGAGCTCGAACACACGGAAGCCGATGTCGGGAAGCTGCTTGGGTCCCTCGCCAAGCTTGAGTTGACGGTTGGATTCCTCGAGCTCGGTTTTGATTTTGTCGCCTGCGCGGCGAATGCGTCCTTCGCCTATGTCGCAGAGAGTCTCATACCCGTCCTTGTAGGCGTCGCGTTTCGGGTCACAAGGCTCTGGAAGCTGGACAAGGATAAACTGATAGCGATCATCTTTTCCGAGCTCCTGCAGGAACATGGCATGGGCGGTCGATGCTGAGCCTGAGAAAAAATCAAGCACAATATCACCCGTGCTTAAATGCTCATGTACGGTAAAGAAGCAAGCAACCGAAAACAATAGATAGACCGCCAGCACTACACTATTCCGAACCAAAGACCAAAAGATAAGCATTTTGAGAAAATCTAAACTTTTGGATTTTCCTACAATGCCGACTACGGCGGAATCCCTCCCACTCCTTATATATTTCTTTCTGTATACATTGAATTTGTATTTAGTAAAATGCAGACAACACCACGGATCGGCTTTTGGCTGGACAATTCCAACCAAACACCGCAGCAGACAGTAGAAACCATTCTGAACGTTAGGAAGCCGGTATGATTG
>SAMEA3387468__coassemble_2033_pt1 | contig 37062 bp, 34 predicted proteins | sample SAMEA3387468__metabat2_low_PE_032 | metagenome-assembled genome bin SAMEA3387468 (sample SAMEA3387468) | Felis catus | biome: Faeces | place: United Kingdom | collected 2012 | reverse complement strand
CGAGAGCAGGTAGCGGCCCACGATGTAGAGGTTGGAGGGGGCCTCCTCGGCCGCGCGAGCGTCCCGGGGGGGGCTGCTCCGCGTCGACGTCAAGAAGGTGCCGCGCATACCCGAGGGCGGCGGCCATAGGGCCCTCGGTCGCGGCTGCGGGTCGAGGAGGGGCGCCGGGACGTCGTGCCCGCACGCGGCCGTCGACGACAACGGCCGGGTCGCCTACGCCGAGCAGCTGCCCGACGAGAGGGAGGGGACGACCTGCGCCTTCATGGGGCGGGCGATCGCGTTCCACGAGGGCCTCGGGATCGCCGTGGAACGCGTGATGACCGACAACGGACCGGCCTGCCGGTCGGGCGAGTTCAACGCGCCGCTCGAGGCCCGCGGGATAGGGCACAAGTACACGAGGCCCTTCAGCCCCTGGCAGAACGGCAAGGTCGAGCGCATGAACAAGACGCTCGCGCGAGAGTGGCAGTACGCCCGCGCCTGGGAGGGCGAGGATGTCAGGGCCGAGGCCCTGGCATCCTTCATCGAGCGCTACAATTGGGACCGTCCGCACAGCGCGTGCGGGGGCCTGCCCCGATGTCACGTATAGTCGGCGTAAACAACGTCTTGACACATAACACCTAGTCCCGCTTAGACAGATCCCTCGTGTACACCTTGTCCACCACGTCCGCGAGCTCATCGCTCCAGCGGTTGGCGACGATCACGTCGCAGCCGGCCTTGAAGGCCTCCAAGTCGTGGGTCACCTCGGAGCCGAAGAATTCCGGCGCGTCCAGAGTGGGCTTGTAGACCACCACGGGCACGCCCTTGGCCTTCACGCGCTTCATGACGCCCTGGATGGAGCTCATGCGGAATTTTTCGCTTTTCAGTTTTTATCGTGAGACGGTAAACGCCCATGACCTGCTTCTCCTTGCCGGAGCACACGCACTCCCAAGCCATCTGAGGCGCCCCGTCGGCGACAAAGTCCTTACGAGCGAGGTAGACCTCCACGATGGTCCCAATTCCACTATCAAGGTTTTCTACGAGAGAAACAGTAATATTCGGCTCAAACTTGCCTTATCTTATATAGCCCACAGTTTTTATCGAAGTTAGTCCCTTCCCAACCGCAAGCATTTCCCATAAGTAGTCATTGCTATCTCATGCAGAAGCACGATAACCCACTCCGCAACCCTGTTTATCATCTAGCTAAAGGGTCTCATAAGTCTTTGGCGAAGAAGATCTAAAAGAATACAGAAAACGAATACCCCCATCGCCACAGCCAGCGAGAACATCATATACGCCATGCCATCCAGGCCCAAAGAACCCACAGCGCCACCAATCAGACGAGATGCTGTCGTGTCGGTAAGAATAAGGTAAACGGCCAGCGTGCCAGTAGCCGCCTTATTGACAATCAGATTAGTCCGGGGATTTTTCGTTGATGCGATTATCAGCACACCAAGCGCGAGAAACATCGGGGGAAGGCATGCCGGGGTATTAAGCCAAAGCTGATGACTAAGCATAGATTTGCCCATGATCAGCAACGGAAGCCCAAACAGGACCTGTGTCCCGACTCCCAGCGCAAGTCCCAATACCAACAATCGTTTTCCCAGGCGCCCATTCAGCAGAAACTCTGGATAATGCCATCGAAGACAGGTTATTAATACGTATTGGTAAATAAATAGCCAAACCGAATAGGACATATCGAATCGAATTAACCCATTCAGAAAAGAATATGGGAACAGGGAATAGAGGAGCAACAGGACAAAGCAAAGAAGCGAATGTGCCCGTTTGTCCAACGAACGAAGCCCCTCGTTTAAAAAGGGGCAGAACAGCAGGAAAATCGCTTAGCTCGTCGAGTACCTGCTATTGCACTTCCCATCTATTCCTCACATACCTTCCAGGGTTATTAAAGTTGACGACCTTGGCGTAGTTACCGACCGCCGTGGCATTAGTAGGAATGTCTTTCGTGACAACGCTACCAGCCCCTATGGTGACGTTGTCCCCGATATGAACATTCTCGATCAGACAGCAGGCGGGACCGATATAGACGTTATCCCCGATAACCGCAGCATCACCATCAATAGCTCCGATAGTCGTGAACTAGGACAAGTTAACATTGTTGCCCAGGATAGCAGTGGGGTTTACGACAACAGGACCATTGTGCCCAATATATAAGCCGTAACCCACGGTGGCCCTACGATGAATCTGGATGTTCTGACGGTTGCGATTTGTCTTCCAGAGAAGCGCACCGATTAGCTTTTCGATACCGGTTGAGTTCACAAGCCTAAATGCAACCTGCCAACGAAACGTCTTGTTTCTAAGATATAAGGAAGCGACTCCTCGAAAGGTTGGAACGACACCGTACCTCACAGCGTCACTTTTGACGTATTCATTCACGAGAAAGACCCTCCACTTGAAGAAATCGATTCATAGATGCAAAGCAATCTAGAGAGGTTGGCGTCCCTATCATGAGTCTTGGATGAACGTTCACGCGAAGCATGGGAGAATTCCATAGCCAGAGAATCATCGTCAAACAGTCGTTTGACGTACCAGGCGAGCATATAAGGGGCGCTCGATTGGTAGAGGAAGCCTTCCTTGCCATGATAGAGCAGACCGGAAACCCTACCAACGTTCGACGAGACGACTGGGCAGCCGAGCAACATCGCCACCCCGACAGAATTAGACGAATTCTCAATAGTCGAGGGCGACACATAGACATGCGTGCGTAGGTAGCGGTCACGCATCGCAGGGACGTCGAGCGGCCCAAGGAACCTAACGTTAACTTTGTCACAGACTTCATCAAATGAGAGAAGATGGAGCAAGGCCTTGGTCTCGGCGGCGTTTCCCAATGCGGTTGTTCGCTCAGACGTATCAAAAACATATGGCATTGGGCCGCTATCTCCTGAAATTGAACTTCGCAATAGTGAACTTTCAGGTAGTCATAAAGGCGGAATTAAACGTGAATAAAGTTGATGTCTGCTGTCCTGGCGGCCGCTTCATCGGTAGGCATATCACCGTACATAACGCAATCAACCGCATTAGCATCGAAGTCGCGCATCGCAGCCAGCAGCATCCCCGGCGCGGGCTTGCGGCACTTGCAAGGGCCCGTGTAGTCGGGATGGTGCGGACAGAAGTACCAGGCGTCCACATGGACGCCGAGCTTCTCCAGCTCGTCCTCCATGTAGCGATGGAGGTTTCGCATGTCGGCCTCGGTGTAGAGGCCCTTGGCGATACCGGCCTGGTTGGTGACGACGACTACCTTATAGTCGGGGTCGTCGGAGTAGCCCCGCATGATATCGACCGTGGAGGGAATCAGCTCAAGCTTCTCCGGCTCGTGCAGATGCCCGGTATCCACGTTGATGGTGCCGTCGCGGTCGAACATGGCGAGCCTCCACGACCTGGCGAGCGGCGCGAGCATGGTCTGCGCGAGCTCGTAGTCCTCGGGCACGCCGATGTCAATGAAGCCACCGGCGCACTCCTCCGCGCGCAGAGCACCTTCGCCGACGACGTACTCAAAGAAGTCACTCTCCAGCGAGAACTTCTCGGGCATGTCATCCAGGGCCTCTCTGTGTATCAGGTAGACCCCAGCGTTGATGAGGCCCTCCTCGCACGGGCGCTTCTCGTGGAACGCGGTCAGGACGCCGCCGGCGTCGACATCGACCGTGCCGTAGCGCTCGAAGCCGCGCATACGCTTGACGGCGATGACGGCCAAGGCGTTCTCGGGCGCATCGGCCGCGGTGGTCTCCATGGCGGCGAAGTCCGCATCGAGCCAGGTGTCCCCGTTCAGAACGAAAACCCAGTCCGACTGGCACCTGCCGAGCGCCCTCTTCACGGCGCCGCCGGTGAACAGTGGCGTGTCCTCAGGGCTGTACTCGACGGCCATGCCGCGATACGCGGAACCGAAGAAATCCTCGATCTGCTCGCGTCGGTAGCCGTCGGCCACGACCACGCGGTCGAAGCCGAACGCTGCGAGCTGGTCCATGATGAAGCGCAGGAACGGCCTGCCGGCGACGGGCGCCATGGGCTTACAGACATCGGGTACGACGTGAGCGAGCCTAGTGCCGAAGCCGCCCGCAAGCACGATGGCTTCGCGGTAAGGACGCATCTACTCGGCACCCCCGAACATGTCCGCCTCCACAGCTGCGCACAGCACGTGGTAAGTGGGCAGGTGCAGCTCCTGGACGCGGAAGACCTCGTCGCGGGGAACGCGGACGCAGACATCCGAGATGCCGGTGAGCCTGGATTCTTTAGATCCGGTGAGCGAGACCACGTGCACGCCTTTGGCACGGGCGACCTTCACTGCCTCGACAACATTGGCGGAGTTGCCCGACGTCGAGATAGCGAGCAAGACGTCGCCGGGCTCGCCGTAGCCGTACACCTGCTGGGCGAAGACGCCCACCGCGGCCTCGTCGTTGCCGAACGCGGTGGAGAGTGCCGTCTGCGAGACGAGCGAGATGGCGGGAAGCGACCCCTCGAGCCACGCGGGGGCGTCGGCGCCATTCACCACTCGATAGGCATCGGCGAAGGCCCTATCGACCGGGCGCTTGAAGCGGAAACTCTTCATGAGCTCGCCGACCACGTGCTCGGAGTCCGCCGCGGAGCCGCCGTTGCCGCACACGAGCAGCTTGTGGCCGGCGCGGAAGGCCGCCGCGATCAGGTCGCGTGCCGCGCGGACCTCGGCCTCGCAGACCAGCATCTCTGGGTAGTTGCAGAAGAAGGTGGACAGGCACTCGTCGCCCGTCTGAGGGCACTTGGCATCCATTAACGGGATCCCTCCAGGTCGTAGTCCTCGGGGTTGTAGTAGACGACGGACGTGCCGCCGTCCTCGAACTCGAACGGTATGTAGAGCAGATCGGACATCGCACGGCGCACGGACTCCTGCGCGTCGGGCTCCACATAGAAGACGAGGAAGCCTCCCCCGCCGGCGCCCAGCAGCTTGCCGCCGAGCGCGCCGGCCTTGAGGCCACGCTCGTAGATGGCGTCGATGGAGCCGGTGGAGACCTGCGAGCCGGTGCCGCGCTTGAGGCGCCAGGTGGTGTCGAGCAGGCGCCCGAACTCGGAGAGGTCGGCCGACTTGTCGGTGAGCACGCCCTCGGCCACGTCGACCAGCGACAGCATTTCCTTGAGCTGGGCGGCCTTGTCCGTGACGCGGTTGGCCTTCTGCATGTCAGAGGAGAAGCGGGTGAAGCCCGTGAAGAACATCATCAGGTTGGAGTTGAGCTCGCGCTTGCGCTCCGGGGAGATGACGATCGGGCGAACCGAGAAGTTCCCGTCGGCGAAGTCGATGCGGTTGAGGCCGCCGTACGCGGCGGCGATCTGGTCCTGCCAGCCGCCGGCCTCGGCGCACAGCTCCCGCTCAAGCTTTATCGCCTCCCTGGCCAAACGGTCCTTGGAGGCGTAGGTCCCCTTCATGCAGTGGAAGGCGTTGAGCATGCCCACGGCGAAGGACGAGGAGGTACCCAGACCCGAGCGGGCGGGCAGGTCGGCCTCGTAGACGATGCGCATCTCTCGCATGTCGAGCATCTGCATTGCGTTACGAACCGCGGGGTGCTCGAGATCGGAGGGGTCGGAAACGCGCTCAATCTTTGAGTAGACGAGCTCCGTCGAGTAGTCGAAGAATCGCGGCAGGTGGCGCGCCGTGACGTAGCAGTACTTATCGAATGTGGTCGAGATGACCGAGCCGCCGTGCTCGTTGAAGAACTCGGGCATGTCGGTGCCGCCGCCGAAGAACGACATGCGGAAGGGTGTACGAGTGATGATCATACGTATTCCAAACTACGGTTGACACGTTAACTGAAGCAATAACAAAATAGGCGACGTTCTCCGCCTCATCGCGAGCTGCCCGCCTTTCTTTTAAGACGTCGCAGCGCTGCGATCCGCTCACTCCCGTTCAGCGCGACTGCAAAATGGATGAAGACACCCATAAAAGCGCAAATGAGTGCACTTAAAGCAAAGCTAGGCCAAGTCTCGTTGGGAACAATCGAGGACACAATGCCAAACAGTGCGCACATGCATCCGAGCGATGCGGCGATCCGCAGAAGCGATGGATAGAACGACGTCAACCTCTCACCAAGGCAATGGGCTATATACATGGGGTTGAAGACGAGGTTGATCACGCCCATGATGACGGCGGTGGTTAGAGGAACGGCGTAAAGGCCAAAATCGGTATAGGTGAGAAGAATCACCTTGCCGACAGCGTTGATGAGGCCGCCGACCAGAGTCACGAAGCAAGGCAAGCGGTTCTTCGTCGTTAGCGTATAGACGTAGTAGAGCGGATTAACCGGCCCCTCTACGGCGGAGCAGACGATAGTCAACATGGTCAAAACGTAAAGTACCCCTAAATCCTGGCCCGGTATCCACAAACGATAGAATGCGGGGCAAAGAGCAAGAAACCCTGCAAACAAAACGTTCGAGATATAACTCGATAGTTTCATCGATAGGTTCAACTCTTCAAGAAGCTTCTTTTTGTTTCCTTGCGAATAGCTTTCCAGAAACATTGGTTGGAAGGCTTGGGAAATCAGTTGAAATAATCTGGAGAACACGCCGGAGAATGTCTTTGAGATAGCGATTTGGCCCATGCATACCGCATTGAGGAAAAGATTGGCTATCACCAGATCAAGGCCTGAGTTTAAAGTGTTCCCGAGCGCATTCACGGAATTCCAGACTCCGTTTACAAGTAGCGTCTTTAGGTCTCCAAATGAGAAGAGTGAGACCTTGATTTCAATCTCAGGAACATAGCGCCTATAGATCCAGACGTTTCCAAGCGCAACAACGATTCCGGCAACCAGAATCGCGGCGCCGTAGTACCAAGCCATCGGTGGCATCGTGCTGTACATCGCAATCAGAATCACAGACTCTGCGACATAGGATATGCTCTGAATAATTCCGTATACATCCAGCTTGTTCTTTATGTAAGCCGCGCAAGAGAAGAACGTTCCCGCCATCGTGACAAAGAAATTCACGAAGACCAGGAGCATCAGATAGATGACATCCGGTAAAAGATTCTCGGGGACGTCCATCAAAGAGCCGATATTAATCGCAACAAGCGCGAAAACCGCGAAGAGAAGCGCGCTTTGGATGAGACCGGTGACAATCAGCGTGCTGAAGTAGCAGCTCGCTTTCTCCTGGTTCCCCTTATGGTATTCGACCGCGATGAAGCGGGTCGCATAGGAGGAAAGTGCCGTCATCACGATCATGGCATAGCCCACAAAAGTGTTCGCAAGCGTGATAAAACCGTAAGCCGAAGCCCCGAGCTTCTCCGTCACAAGTGGGGTCACGAAAAAGTTAATCCCGAACGCAAGAACTGTCGCGACACCCGTAGTCGCCAACGTCAATACGAGCTTACGCACCTTAGAGCCGGTCATACGAACCACCACCCCGAGGCATCGACACGCAGCCATAGTGAGCCAGCAGGAGGACGAACCAAAATGCTGGAATTGTCATGATGACCTCGAAAAGCATCTCGATGCCCAATGCGATAAAAACCATGCAGATAACCATGAGATGGGCGCTTCCCACTTGCGCGCCAGCCGGGGGCCTTGACACCAGAAGAGGTAGAAAAGCAGCGATACAAGCAAGCGGCAATCCGCCAACGTACAAGAGTTCCAAAAGTTGATTATGCGCGTTGACGTATTCGACGCTACCCAGCATAAGCGCTCTTTGAGTAGCCGACTGCGTCCCGTATCCAACGATAGGCGAATCGAGAATCATTCTGAGCGTTTCGGACCAAGCGAGGTTTCGACCCGAGAAGGAGGCATCTTTCCCAAACGCGTCCATGAGAATACCATTCAAGTTGGACAATGACGGAGAGAGAACCAGAAACGCCCAGGCGAGAATTAGGACCACGCAAACGTTACGCGGATTGAAAATATGCCTCGCGCGGCTCAGAATCGGCTCTAGGCACAGAAGAAGCAGAAGAACAGACAAAACGACGGTAGATGTCGAAGAACCCATAGTACTCGTTGTTGCGATTGTCATCGCATAACACAAGACCGTACGTAAAGACGGTCGAATCGACGCGCTCTTTGACCAGTCCAACAAGGTTGACACAAGGTTCAGAGAGAGGAACCAGAGAATATGATTGTTCTTGAGTCCGAGCACCCAACCTTTAAGAAAGACGGTATAGTATTCGTTTTCGTATCTCATATCTTGGAATAGCCCACTTGGGTAAAGTGCCACAGAAAGAATATCCCATAGGCAAATCACAGCCAGCACAAAAAACGTTACCGAAAGAAGACGGCGCGGAAACCTCTCGAATTGAACCTGGAAGTAGTAGATGAGTAGAGCTATACGCAAATTACTGTACAGAACGTATTGATTGAGGTTTCCGTTAATAAAGGAGGAAAAACACACCGACAGACAAAACAAAAGGGTAGCGACTGTTATGCAACTCGGCGATCGTCGTACTACCAGCGGGTAAAGCAGCAGCGCAACGAAAACGCATTTATCGAGCAATTCACAAGCAGCGCCAATTGACATGTATGCAGTTATGATCGGCCGGAAAGTACTCGCGAGAACAATCATTAACCCAAACGATGCGACCGCGTCGGCAATCCGAATCTGCGAAGCAGTACGAAAGCTGGATCTCCGTGGTGAGGTTTCTCGACTTACGGTGGTGTCACTCACCCTTAAGCCACCTCCTCACATTATTCCCCCAGTCCATGTGTTCGCTCAGTTGCAGGATTACGTAGGCAAAAGACGAGTAATTACAACCTAAAGACTCATTAGCCATTGCTTCACCTGCCTATTCCAATCGAGCTGCTCTTTGGCATAGGCGACGATCTCAGGCTGCATCGAATCGGCATTCGAGTCAAATAGCCCCATTGCGTTAGCAAAATCCGAAATGTTGTTGCATATAAGCCCCGTCTTACCTTCTATTACAAATTCGGTGAGACCAGGGAGGTTCGAGACGGCAACAGGTTTTCCAAAATGATATGCCATGGCCAGCACGCCACTTTGCGATGCCTCGATATATGGAAGCATTACTGCGCGGCAATTTGAAAACAACCAAACAAGATCCTCGTCGCTTACGTAGCGGTGAATCAAGTAGACGTTATTAATTGAATCTAATTGTGCAGACTCACGGGGTGTAAATTCGCCGCTGCCCGCTATTACAAGAGGAGTTGAACCCGAATAGTTTGAATAAGCCTCGAGGAGCCTTTCTATTCCCTTATATTTATCAATTCTGCCAAAGAATAAGAAGAATGGATTTAGTATCTCGGTATAGTCAGCCAACTCAGAAGGGATAACCGCTTTAGAGCATTTAGGTGGGTGAGGGCAGAGCGGCATAACCGAACATTTACTACTAAATTGAGGATACAGCTCAATAAATCTATTTTTAGAGGTATTTGATAATAACAAGTAATTATCAATGTAACGGTCTTGATTGTCGAGCCAGCGCGCTGAAAAAATGCTGCGAATTATGTCTTTTAGTGTTAACTTGTTATTTGTTGGATGAGGCTCGGGATCGTGTTGCACCAAAACGCAACGAACTTTACCGGACAGTAGATGCCACATTACCGCTCCGCCTAGAGAGCCGTCAGTAAAAATTACCATTTTAGGTTTTAAATCTAAAATGGCTTTCACACAGTCCTTGATTCTCTTAGATGTGTGCAATGCAACTTCACTTAGTTTTATATGATCAAATCGAATATGACCCGGAGCGTCATCGCATACCCCTTGCTCCGAAAAGATTCGAACGTCTTCTCCATTTGCAAGAAGGGCGTCGGCAAAAGAGCACATAAATTGGACTGTACCCTCACGCGTCGGCATAGAAGTGAACAAGATAATCAATGTAAATCCGTTTCGGTTTAGTTTATTTATAGCTGAGCAGTAAAACTTGAAATATGAAACACCACTGCAATAAGTGTAATTCCCACCATCGCTACCCAACTCAAAAGCTCAGCCAGCCCGAGTGCGTTTATGCTTGCCCGGACGAGCAGCATGGCAAGATAGCCCAAGGCTAATATCGAAATGGGATATACAAGCTGATATTTCCTGTTAGCCATAACGATGAGAGCAATTAGGGCCACCGCCGGTATAACAATGTTCGTGAGAATGCGATCGTACAGAAATGAATCAGCAAAAGCCACCATAAGGTAAATGAGCAAGTAATGGCAGGTAGCCTCGCGCTGCTTCTTCGAAGCTGTATTTTTCATGCTAAGAGTCGCCCTCATTGCCGCTTGCCCTCTAAAGCCTGGAAATAGTCTTCAACGCGGCCGGCGTTCCCGTACTCATTCGACTTGAGATAGAAGCTGAGCTCCTCACGACGAGAGGGGTCTTCGAGCAACCCTTGCACGGCATCAGCGAGCGATACCGCGTCAGTGCCAGCGATGATTCCCTCTTTGACGCCCAGCTGGTCATGGACCGTGGGGTACGCCGTCGCGACAATGGGCCTCGTAAGAATCTTGGCTTCGTCAAGGGCGACTGACTTTCCCTCGAAGCGTGACGGCTGCACAACGATGTCGCAGTTAGCGATGTAGGGATAGGGGTTCTCGCGGGCGCCCAAGAACGTGAAGACGTCCGCAACACCCAGCTCTTCAACAAGTTTTTCGCAAGCGGCTTGCTCGGAATCGCCAGTAAGCCCCTTCCCCATCTCGTACCAGCGAAACGAGCAGCCGCGCTGCTTGAGCTCGGCTGCCGCACGGATGGCGATGTCCACACCCTTCTCGTGAGTGATGCGCGCCACTGTAAGGATTCTCGGCGCGTCAGCATCGTACTCTGGCGGGATGAACTCGGACGCGCGGCGTCGCACTACATCCGAAGAAACAATGTTCGGAAGACTCTTCATCTTGTATGCCATCTCAGGGAAAACAGAGCGCACGATGTCGATGCACTTATCGGAAACGGCATAGATGCCATCCATGCGTTCCAGGCAGGGTCGCTCGTATTTTTCCGAATAGCGGGCAGAGCGATAGTCTCCGTGATAAAAGACTATCTTGCGATCGGCCTCAATCTTCTCATCAACAAAGTAGAGAACTTGACCGTTAATAAACGAGATAGCCACGTCGTAATGACCCGGTATGTTATCTATGGCTGGAGAAAAGAAGTATTTCCAACGGAATCCGCGGCGGATCTCTTCATCGCGAGAGACAATGCCGGAAACAACGTCTGCCGTTAGACGCCATACCCCAGCCTTACGGCCGCGAACCGATGTGAAGCAATCACGTACTTTAGCGGGAGTCTGAAGTACAGCTACCTTTGACGGTATTTGCCCCATAAAAAGCCCGGTGGGGTTCAAAAGCAGGAGATCGACGTCGTAGCGCGCTTCTGGAAGCTCTTCCAGAAGGTTGAGAAGCGCTCGCTCCGCACCGCCATTGTCCATTGAGGACATAACGAACAGGACTTTCTTTTTGCTCACGACAATCCCCCTTCCAATAACTTGCCGTAATACGTTTGCCTACTATCAGTTTGTTTTGGAAATACTTGCTTCCAAGTGAGCTTGAAGAGACGGGTATCGCGAAGGAGTTCACTCCAAGCAATTTGATCGAAAGGCCTATCTAGTACCGAAATAAGGTCGTCGCAGCGAGGGTTATTTGGTTCGATGGACGCAAATGCGGCGGCGACCGAGGGGTCATGGCGTTGAGCCAGGACGATAAGGTAGTCGACCAGAAGATAGTCAATCAACCGATCACTATTGCGCCAATACTCGAGGAAAAAGTCTCTCGCCACGACGAACGGATGACGCTGACCCTCTTTGCAGGCAAGCGAATAACCCGCAAACATGCCGCATGCAACCGAAGCGTGAAGATAGTCTGGCCTCTTGATGGACCAAAGCGGCATATCCATATATGCGTCCAGCGAGCCAGTGCAGAAGAAAGTGGCATCCAGCCACATGCCACCGTGCTCGGCAAGCAGAGAGAGCCTCAGAAGGTCGGATAGGTTCGTGCGCGACATGATGCCGGCGCGAACCTTATCGAGTACCCACTCGGGGATATTGACATATTGGGAAAGATTCTCGTCCGTGATGACGATGACCTCGTGCCCGTCGGCGTTGCGGCGCACGGAGTCGATGCACGCCCTCACGATCTCGGGGGCGTTCTCCTCGCCCTGCCACCAGCACATCCAGATCTTCCCCTCGAGGGCGGGATCGGATGGGGGCAGCGGCGCATCGTAGTCGTATGAATCGAAGAAATCGCCGAAGCGGTTCTCGAGGTATTTGAGAACGGTCTCGTGCTTTCGCAGCAACCGCTCCTTCACTGCAGGCGGCTCCTTGTACCCGTTGCGACTCATTACCTGAATGTCGAGCTTCGCACGAAACGTATTGATCGCCTCGGGCCACGAGGTAGCCCTGGCGATGCGGACCGTCGCCCCAATCTCCTCGCAGGAGCGGTGCACGATCCGCTTGATGCTGTTGTGGCCATTAGCCATTGACGGCCTCCTCATACAGCTCAACGAGCTGGTCCATGAACTTGTCGCGCGAGCAGTTCTCGCGGACGTAGGCGCGGCAGCTCTCCTGCATCCGCACGTACACGGGAGCGTCGAGGAACGCCTCGGCGCCGCGGACCATGGCATCCGCCATGGTTGCGACGTCGCCGGGCTCACATGCAAAGCCAGTGACGCCGTCTGCGACGAGCTCGGGGATGCCGCCTATGCGCGTGCCCACGACGGGCGTGCCCGCTGCGAACGCCTCCACGATGGAGTACGGCATGTTCTCTCGCCATCGCGAGCTCGCGATGGCGAGAGAAGCCCTCTCGACATATGTTTGGAGGGCGTCCCCGGTTTGGTAGCCAGCGAACTCGATACGCGGGGCGCTACCCAGCGAGGCGGCGAGTTCCCTGAACTCGGCGGCATTGGGACCATCGCCGACCACGATGAGCCGCATGTCCCGAGGCAGCGACGGAGCTGCCGCGTCGAACGCCCTAAGCAGCACATCAACGCCCTTCTCTGCAGAAAGGCGGCCAAAGAAGAGAAGGTAGGGACTTTCTCTATCGGTCACGTCGCCCGCCACCCCCGACGCGCGGGCGAGGATAGCATCGTCCGCGAAGTTCTGAAGCGCCACGACCTTTCCCTCTGGCCAGCCGCCCTCGATGAGCTTTGAACGCATAAAGCTCGAGGGGGCGATGACGCGGTCGATCCGCTCGTTGGAGCGGTGCGCCCTGTTGAAGGACGCCTCGAGCGCCGCAAGCGCGCTCTTGGCGCGCGACCCCTTGACGCAGCGGTTCTCGATGCAATGGCGGTACTTGCCGTCTTCGAGGCAAGCGTCGCACACGCGGCCTTCGCCGTCGAGCATGAGGTAGCCAGGGCAGACGGTCACGTAGTCGTGCGCCGTGTAGAAGACGGGCACATAATGCTCCTTTAGATAGGGGGCATCTAGAATGGACAGGGTTATCTGCCTGTGAACGTTGTTGAGATGCACGACATCCGGACGAAATTCCTCACATAGGGCCTGGAAATTTCTCTTAGCCTCAGGCGAATAGATGAGGGCGATGCCATCGCGGACCGCAGAGAGAGGATTCTTAACATCGTTGTACTCGCGCTGAGTGACAAAGTATTTGTCCCATTTGCATGGCAGGTTGTTCGGGTGCTTCATAGAGAAATAAGCGACCTCGTGCCCCATGCGCTCGAGCTCGGACCCTACGGTGAGGTAGTAGGTCTCGGCCCCACCTTTTCGGTAATGGAACTTGTTTACCAGCAGGATCTTCATCGGGCTTCCCCCTCGTAGACGGCAAGGGTCCGCTCAACAACGGAATCCCAGGTGTATGCCTTCTCAACGTGTGCCCTCGCGGCGGCGCCAAGCTGGCCGGCGCGCCCGGTGTCTGCCAGCAGGGCGCGCAGAGCGGTTCGCAGCGACTCGGCGCTCCCCTTCTCAAACGTCACGCCGTTGCCGGCGAGCACGTCCGCGCACTCGGGAATGTCGCTCGTCACGCAGCATCGACCGTACGCCATCGCCTCCAGCAAGCTCATAGGCATGCCCTCAACATCTGAGGGCAGCACATATGCGAAGCAGTTAGAATAAAGCTCCTCAAGCGGCTCACCGCTCACGAAACCCGTGAACACGATGCGAGGGTCGTCCGCAGCAAGCTCACGAAGATGCGACTCGAAATCGGAAGTATCCGAGCCTCCTCCAGCGATCACCAGCTTTTTATCCGTATCGAGCCCCTTGAACGCCTCGATGAGCAACTCGGGACGTTTCTCTGGAACCAGACGACCCAAGAACAGGAGGTAATCCCCTTCTGAAAGGCCCCACGTAGACGCAATGAAATCCACCGAACGCGGAATCTTTCGATCCATTCCGTTGGGGATCACTATCGAATCGCGACCGTACACATCCTTGAAATATCGCTCGGCAGATCTTGAAAGGACGATAAGGCCGTCGGCTTTTTTGGCCGCAGTCTTCTCCCCCAGCTTGATGTACGTGCTGGCAAGCTTGCCCCACTTGGCGCGCTGCCAGTCAAGGCCATGGATGGTTGCCACCGTACGAATGCCCATCAGGTGTGCGAGACGCAACGGCACGCACGGCCCTTCCGCATGGTAGTGAATGACGTCGGGGTGCTGGCGAATCGCAGCGAGCGTCGCAAAGAACGATGAGCTCAGCGCGGCGAGGCCCTTCTTGTCTATGGTCCTGACGGGCACGACCCTCACGCCGTCCACGACGCGCTCACATGCATCCGCGGCGCCGCCGGTCATGACGTTCGAACCCGAGCGGTCGTAGCAGGTGACCTCGTGGCCCAGCGCCGCCATGCGCCGCGCGAGCTCGGTCACCACCACCTCGACACCGCCCTCGCGACTGCCGTAGTGTTTTTGACCGATCATCGCAATCTTTAGAGGGCGCCCCACTAGTACGCCCCCTCGCCGGTAAAGACGACCTTGATAGTCTGCAGGATGGTCCTGAGATTCACCCAGAGGCTGCGCTCGCGGATGTACTTCAGGTCGAGCTCCACCATGTCGTCGAAACCCAGGTCCGAGCGCCCTCCCACCTGCCAGTATCCGGTGAGTCCGGGCTTCACCGCCAGGCGCTGCATGGCCCAGGCGTCGTACTCGGCGACCTCGTAGGGCAGGGGCGGCCGTGGCCCCACCACCGTCATCTGGCCCAAAAACACGTTGATGAACTGGGGGAACTCGTCGATGGAATGTTTGCGCAGGAAGCGGCCAACGCGGGTGACGCGCGGGTCGTCCTTCATCTTGAACATCGCGCCGTCGACCTCGTTGCACCCCTGCAGCTCCTTCAGGCGCTCGTCGGCGTCCTCGTACATGCTGCGAAACTTGTACATGGTGAACTCGTGCATGCGCCCGTCGCGGTACGTGCGGCAGATGCGCTTCTGGCTGTAGATGGGGCTGCCCGGGCTCTCCAGGCAGATGGCTGCGCAGATTATGGCGCCAGGAATCAAGCCGACGGTTATCACGGCACCGGAAAATACGATGTCGAAGACGCGGCGGCAGGCGCGGTACACCCACTTGCCCTGGTTGGCGTCGCGCAGGTCCTGCATGGCCTGGTAGCGGTCGTACGGGCCCGCCTTGGCCACGTATTCGGCGCGCTCTTTGCTCACAGGCACGGCGTTGTTGGTGGCAGGATCGACCCGCTCCCCCGCTTCCGGCTCCACGCCAACGCTTGCTGCAGTTGAGGCACTGTTTATTGTTGTGCTGTTGATTCCCCCGGACACCGACGCTTCCTCACAATCCCTAAGCCGATGCGAGTCTTTACACGCCGTCCGCATATATCCAGTTCTATATACGCCACGCTCTTGCGCCTGTTGACGCTGGTGATGCAGCCCTCCCTTCCTTTGAGGGGTCCGCTGAACACCACCACTTTGTCGCCTTCCATAAAGCCCTTGCTCATGGGAATCACGCGGTCGCCCTCATTGGTGAAGGCCCCCAGCCACGCGCGGTCATCCTCTCTAAGCGGGCAGAAGGAGTCTCCGGACGTGAGCAGGCGCGTGAATGCATGCACGTTCTTAAGACGCTCGTACAGCGCTACGGCGTCATTGGTAACAGCGATCACATAGCCGGGCAGCAGCAGAGACTCCGCCGGCACCCATTGGCCCTTGACCTTTTTCTCCGTGGCAAAGCGCGGCGTGAAGCATTCTCTGAGAACGTCTTTGCCCGCCACGCGCTGGATTATCTGGCACATGGCGGTTTCTTGCCCGGTGGGAACCTGGACAACATGCCAATCACCCGCGGATTTCTCCTTTTGGATTTTATGGTCCTCGCCCGTATCGCCAGGGCCCTCGATGGGTATAGATGGCCCAGGCTTTTGGCAAGCCTCTAACGATGAGCGCGCAGCGTTCTCGCCCATAGTATCCATCCCTCCCTGCGGCTGCGTATGAGTAGGTAGAACCCACACCACGCAAGCGCATGGCTTCGCCCCCACCGTAAACGGTGAAAAGCTGGCATATAGAACTCGCGCGACATCCAGGGCCCACACCAGGCACCGCCCCTTTTGCGCACGATATGTTTGAACGGCCGCATTCCTCGCTACATCAAGAAATGAGCTGTGCTAAAGATTGTACTCAATGAGTGTGCTTGCAACGGCATCAATTTATCTTTTGATAACACGGCGAGCGCAGATTGTGCTTACTAGCTGCGAAGATAGTTGGCTACAGCGATGCTATGGTTTGGTAATGCCAGCCAAAACTCGTCCAAATTGCAAAACCCGCCACACCTTTGTCACAAATATCCCGTTCTTTTGGGGTTAATTGCTCTAGCCCGGTATCGGTAACCGCACACGCACCGCGCCCAAACGCGCACGGGGTCCCCGGCGCGCTTCGTCTGTCCCCACATAGACGGTGGGGTATCGAGTTGGCGCACCGCGGGAAGAATCATGGCGTATCTACAGCTTTTTTCCGGACCCATGAGAGGACCGATCCACCATGAAGATCAAGCTCTATGAACTTCGCCCCGATGAGCAGGCGGCATTCTCCCGCGCCGCCGCCGCGCTGCCGGATGGCTACTCGATCGACGCCGTGGCAGAGCCCCTGAGCGCAGAGAACATCGATGCGCTCGCAGGGTACGAGGCCATCGTCATCACCAACAAGTCGCTGCTCACCGCAGACATCATGGCACGCCTGCAGCAGCTGGGCGTGCGCTACGTATCTAGCCGCTGCGTGGGCTTCAACCACATAGACCTGCCCGCCGTGAAGGCGGCCGGCATCCGCGTGTGCAACACCACCTACCCGCCCTACGGCGTGGCGGAGTTCGCCATCATGCTCATGCTCATGGCGCTGCGCAAGTGCAAGCCCGCCATCTGGCGCATGCAGGTGAACGACTACTCGCTTGAGGGCCTGCTTGGCCGCGAGCTGCGCACCATGACCGTGGGCGTGATGGGCACCGGACGCATAGGCCGCGCCGTCATAGACTACCTGGGCGGCTTTGGGTGCAAGATCTTGGCGTACGACCCCTACCCCGCCCAAGACCTCGCCGCGCGCGAAGGCGTTGAGTACGTGGGGCTGGATGAGCTCTTCCGCGATAGCGACCTTATCACCGTCCACGTGCCGCTGATGGATTCCACCCGCAACATCATCGATGCGGGCGCCATCGCCAAGATGAAAGACGGCGTTGTGCTGATCAACGTCAGCCGCGGCGAGCTGGTGGATACCGACGCCCTGATAGACGCCGTGGAATCCGAGAAGGTGGGCGCCCTTGCCATGGACGTCTTCGAGGATGAGGGCGGCATCTACCATGAGAACCGCATGAACGATATCATCTCCAACCGCAAGATGGCCTACCTGCGCCAGTTCCCCAACGTGCTGCTGACCAACCACATCGCCTTCTACACGGACGTCGACGTTGACAGCATGGTGGAAGACGGTATCGCCAACATCCCGGCCATGGTGGAGGGGCGCTGCACCACCGAGCTGTAAGTTCCGGGCCCGCGCGATGGCTAGCACTTGACGGCGGGCGCCTGTTGGGGCGGGCGGCGGGCGTACTCGTCCACAAAAACCCATTGGACGGAGCCGCCCATAGAGGGCTTAAGGCCGCTCGCAGAACCGTAACGCTCCGTTCACACGGGCGCGATAGCTTGCGGCCATACTAGGATCATTACGCCGGGAAGCCTACAGGGAGGGGCTACCCGGCATTCGCTTACCCAAACGCAAGGAGTTCTCAACATGGTTGTATCGGGCTGTACCGAGCAGACAATGAAGTACCTATCCTTACTCTCCCAGCAATTTCCCAACCAGCAGGCGGTGTTCACCGAGATCATCAACCTGCAGGCGATCCTCAACCTGCCCAAGGGCACCGAGCACTTTATGAGCGACGTGCACGGCGAGTACGAGGCGTTTATGCACATCCTCAACAACTGCTCGGGCGTGGTGCGCGAGCACGTCGACCTTATCTTTGAGGACATGGGCGCCCGGGAGCGCGCCGACCTGTGCACGCTGATCTACTACCCGCACGAGAAGGTCGAGCTGGTGCGAAGCGAGCACAAGGACTCCCCCACCTGGTACAAGACCATGCTGGACCAGCTGATCACCGTGGCGCGCAAGCTATCGAGCCGCTACACGCGCTCCAAGGTGCGCAAGGCCATTCCGCATGACTACGCCTACATCATCGACGAGCTGCTGCACACGCACCCGGATGAGAACAACTACCGCGTGCGCTACCACGAGCGCATCATCGACTCCATCTTGGAGACGGATTCTACCGAGGACTTCATCTGCTCGCTGGCAGAGCTGATCAAGCGCCTGGCCGTTGACCACATCCACCTGGTGGGAGACATCTTTGACCGCGGCGGCGGGGCGTCCAAGATCATGGACCGCCTTGAGCGGTGCCATGCGCAGCGCCTGGACGTGCAGTGGGGCAACCACGACCTTCTGTGGATGGGCGCGGCCGCCGGCGAGCCCGCCTGCGTGGTGACCGTGCTGCGCAACAACCTGCGCTACGGCAACTACGAGATCTTGGAGAACGACTACGGCATCTCGCTGCGCGGCCTGGTGGCCTTTGCCGACCGCACCTACAAGCCCGGCGAGGCGATCTCGCCCTTGATCAAGGCGGTCAACGTGCTGCTGTTCAAGCTCGAGGGGCAGATCATAGCCCGCCACCCGGAGTTTGATATGGAGGGGCGCCTGCTGCTGGACAAGATGGACCTTGAAGCGGGCACCGTCGAGCTTGAGGACGGCACCTGGCCGCTGGTAACGCGAGACTTCCCCACCGTGGACGCCGCGCACCCCTATGAGCTTACCTGCGAGGAGCGCGAGATAGTCGACAAGCTGGTGGCGGAGTTCCGCGCCTCCGACCACCTGCGCCGCCACGTGAACCTGCTGTACTCCAACGGCTCGATGTATTTGGCGAGCAACGGCAACCTGCTGTTCCACGGCTGCGTTCCCATGAACGAGGACGGCACCTTTAGCGCCATGAACTGCATGGGAACCTGGAAAAGCGGACGGGACTACCTGGACTTTTGCGACAGCATAGCGCGGCGCGCCTGGCGCGACGGCGACCAGGAGGCCCTTGACTGGATGTGGTACCTGTGGATCGGTTTTAAATCGCCGGCCAGCGGGCGCTTGGTAAAGACCTTTGAGCGCGCCTACATAGAGGACAAGTCCACCTGGTCCGAGCCCATGGACCCCTACTTCACCCTGACGCGCGAAGAGGGGCCGTGCGACGCCATCATGCGCGAGTTTGGCCTGTACGCGGGCGGCCACATCATCAACGGCCACACCCCCGTCAAGACCGTGCAGGGCGAGCAGCCCATCCGCGCGAACGGCAAGCTGCTGGTGATCGACGGGGGCTTCTGCTCCGCCTACCACCCCGCCACCGGCATCGCCGGCTACACCTTGATCTCGAGCTCTCGCGGCATGCGCATCAAGGCGCACGAGGCGTTCAAGAGCGTCGAGGAGGCCATCACCAGAAACGTCGACATCCAAAGCGAGACCACCAGCTTTGAGCCGCACGAGCAGCGCATCATGGTGAGCGACACGGATACCGGCGACGTGATCCGCGGCCAGATCAGCGACCTGCGCCAGCTGCTGGACGCCTACCGCAGCGGCCTGATCGCAGAGCACCGCGCGGAGTAGCGAAGCGGCGCCGGCACGGGCGGGCGCCGGGCGAAAAGAACAATTGACAAGTCTCCCACGGGGTTATTGGGGCATGCCGTCGATTTGATAGGCGACCGCTGCACATTGCGCGCCTATAATCTGCCCCAGGCATGCAACCCGCTCACCTATGGGAGGTACCTGTGAGAAAGACATCCATCTTGCTTGCCGTGGCCGTGGCGGCCTCGCTCGCCGCGCCCGCGGCGATACCGTTGGCGGCGCGGGCGGATGACGCCGCCGCCACGGCGACCCAGCAGCCGGCGGATACCGAGGGCGGGGCGGGAGCCCTTGCGGGCGACGGCGCGCTTGCAAGCGAGGCATCGTCCAGCGAATCCCAGTCCGCGCAAAACACCGCCAATACGGACGCGACGCCGGATGAAACCGGCTCCCAGTCCGCCGGAGCCCAGGTGGAGACCCTGGCGGCTCCCCTTTTGAGCTATAACGCCCACGTGGCAAACCGCGGCTGGCTCGACGCCGTCGATGAAGGGCAGGCCGCCGGAACCACCGGCCAGAACCTGCCCATGGAGGCCTTTGAGGCCGCGCTGTACTGGGAGGGCCATAACGCGGGGACTCGCATGCGCTCCGCCGGCGCGGACAGCGTGTGGGGCGAGTGGCAGACCAAAGTCAGCGGCACCACAGGGCGCGGGCTGGCGCTGCACGCCATCGCCGTGGAGCTTACCGGCGACATAGCCAACTCCTATGACATCTACTACCGCGTGCACATCGCCAACGAGGGCTGGCTGGATTGGGCCAAGAACGGCGAGGGCGCGGGCTCCTTGGGCACCGCGAACGCCATCCAGGCCTATGAGATGGTGCTCGTCGAGAAGGGCGGCGCCGCCCCCGGACCCACTACCCGTCCCTTTTATACGGGCGAGGAGCAGCTGGGCGGCAGCTGGTTCACCATGGGCGCGGGCGACTGGTCCTACGCCGCGAAGGGCTCCGGCATGACGCTGGGCCGCGCGGGAGGCGCTCCCCTGCAGGCCGTGCGCCTGATCATGAAGGGCCACTATACGCCGGGCGCCCTTGAGTACGCCGTCGACCGCGCGGGCGCCGGCTGGCAGCAAGGCTGGGACGCCGACGGCGGCTTTTCCGGCGCGCTAAACCACGACCCCGTGAAAGCCGTGAAGATTCGCCTGACCGGCGAGCTGGATAGCGCATACACCCTGTGGTACCGCGTGTGCCTGTCGCGCGACGGCTGGCTTGGCTGGACGCAGGGCGGCGAGGCCGCGGGCACCGACGATCCCGCCCAATACGTGTGCGCCGTGCAGGTTGCCCGCGTCGAGAAGGGTCAGGCCGCGCCCGGCGAAACCGGCGGCGCGTACAAAGACGTAGACGCCGGCTTGGGCGTGGGCTACCAGGCGCACGTGACCAACGACGGCTGGCTGGCCCCCGTCTACGACGGTGCAAACGGCGGCACCACCGGGCGCGGGCTGTCCCTGCAGGCGCTTCGCGTGTGGCTCGAGGGCGATGAGGACGCTGTTGCCGGCAGCGGCATCGAAACGCGCGCCCACGTGACCAACATCGGCTGGCAGAACTGGACCGGCTCCGGCTCCTTCGCCGGCACCACGGGCAGGAACCTTTCCATCCAGGCGGTGCAGCTGCGCTTGACCGGCGCGCTCGCCCAAGACTACGACATCTACTACCGTGTGCACGCCGCCAACCTGGGCTGGCTGGGCTGGGCCAAGAACGGCGAGAGCGCGGGCACCACGGGCCTTAACTACCAGGCGGAATCCGTGCAGATCGAACTCGTCCGCAAAGGCGGGGCGGGCCCGGCTTCGAGCACGCCGGCGCTTGTGGACATGCCCGGCATCTCGATGACCGCGCACGTGCAAGATGTGGGCTGGACGGCGGCGGTGGGCAACGGCGGCGTGCTGGGCATAGCCGGCGGCGGCAAGCGCATCGAGGCCTTTACGGCCAGCGCCTCCAGCGAGCTTTCCGGCGGGATCGTGAGCAGCGCGCACGTGCAGGATATAGGCTGGACCGCGTGGAGCCAAAACGGCCAGATATGCGGCACCACCGGGCGCGGCCTGCGCATAGAGGCCGTGAAGTTCAAGCTTACCGGCGAGCTGGAGCGTTACTTCGACGTGTGGTACCGCGTATACGCGCAGCAGTGGGGCTGGCTGGGCTGGACCAAGAACGGCGAGGCGGCGGGCACCGGCAAGCGCAGCCTGCGCGCCGAGGCCGTCCAGGTTGTGGTGAAGCCCAAGGACTCCGCCGCCCCCGGATCGACCTATAGGCCGTATACCGAGCAGCAGGCGCTCTCCGGCCACCAGCTCACCATGTACAACCTTGCACAGGGTTACAGCAGCCCCACCCCGTGGCTGATCCTGGTCGACACCGCCAATACCCGCGTCGCCGTGTTCAACGGGCAAAAGGGCAGCTGGAACCTGCAGAAGTACTTCTTGTGCACCGACGGCGCGCCTTGGACGCCCACCGTGCGCGGCGTGTTCTCCGTAGGCGTCAAGGGCTACGTCTTTGGCCACGGTTACAGCTGCTATTACTACACGCAGTTCTACGGCGACTACCTGTTCCATTCCACGCTCTACCGCGAGGGAACCTTTATCCATAAGGACAACCGCCTGGGCATGCACCTCTCCGCGGGTTGCGTGCGCCTGGATATCTCCAACGCCAAGTGGATCTACGACAACATCCCCTCGCGCTCAACGGTGGTTGTGTACTAGGGGCCGCGGCGGCTCTTGAGCCGCATTCGCGGTTTGGCTTGCGAGCGCGAATCGATTCTCGAGCGCAGCACGGCTTGCGCACGCGACCTGACTTGCGAGCGCATGGCGATTGGATGCTTGCGGCGCCGGCATTATACGTGTCGGCGCCGTTTTTGTGCAGGTTGAGCGATTGCGTTGGCGCCTCGCTAATTGCGAAGCAGGAGACGGGCGGCCCACTTCCCTATCGGGATGGTATGGAGTGTCAAATAGCGGGTTAGGCGGGCGGGGCGGGATGTCAAATAATCACTTAGTGCGGAGGTTAGGACAAATAGTGCGTTAGTGCGGTTTGGAGGCGGCCTGGCGCAAGTTCATTATTCATCGAGAGGCATCGCCCGATCCCTCTAGCTCGATTGATGTATGCAACCTATTCATAAGGTACCCTTGCTATCTCTCGCCCGGACCGCACTAACGCATTATTTGACACGATTTGAACCGCACTAAGCGACTATTTGGTCCAGGGCCCGCACTAAGCGATTATTTGGCACACCCCAGATTCCGCGGTAGCGCTCTATTTGGTCCCGGAACACCGATCTCTCCGCGAACCCTCTCTGCGCCCTCTCCGCGAACCCCCGCGGACTACTTGCGCTCTATATCCAGTTGAATCTCCGGCACGCGGGCAAGGTCCGCCAGCGTCACGCCGTCTACGTAGTCGTCGATCGCCTTCTCCAAGCCGGTCCAGAACTTGACGGTGGAACACAGGTCCGCGCGGGTGCACGCCCCCTCGAGCCCGTCGCAGGCCACGGTGGCGGTGGTGCCCTCCGCGGCGCGCAGGATGTCGCCGGCGGTGATCTCATCTGCCGGGCGCGCCAGCACGTAGCCGCCGCCCTTGCCGCGCACGGAGCGCAAAAGCTCGGCGTGCATCAGCGGGCGCACCAGCTGCTCCAGGTATTTCAGCGAGATCTTCTCGCGCTCCGAGACCTCGCGAAGGGCGATCTTGCCTTCCTCGTCCCCAAACGCGGCGATATAGATCATAAGGCGCAGCGCGTAGCGCCCTTTTGACGAGATGAGCATGCAACCCTCCTTTTGGTTCATCCACCATGCGATAGCGAAGCGGCCGGACGCCCGGCCACGCGGGCGCGCCGTTCGAGCGCCCGGGTGCACGGCCCGGAAAGCCCGGACGCCCTAACCCCGCGAGCAACGTCGGCGGCCGACGCCATCAATCGCACATAAATCTTAGTGGATTACTCGGATTTATCCTTGACTAAAAACGGTACAATCTTATCGTTAATCCGAGAGAATTCCTAGGGTTTCTGCAAAGCGGTCGGGCGCAACACAACCGTAACAACCAAACGCCGCCTTCTTGCGCCCCACGCGCCGCGCCGAGCGCGACTGAAACGCGCGGCACCACGCAGCAAGCCCGTAAGAACAGAAAGGCGCAGCACATGACCACCACTGCTGACTCGCTCCTCTCCGTTCGCGGCCTCACCGCGTCGGTGGACGAGAAAACCATCCTGCACGGCGTGAACCTGGACGTCGCCGCCGGCGAGACCCACGTCCTCATGGGCCCCAACGGCGCCGGCAAGTCGACCCTGGGCCACCTGGTCATGGGCGACCCCGCCTATAGCGTGGACGAGGGCTCCATCTTCTTCGACGGCCAGGACGTCACCGAGCTCTCCTGCGACAAGCGCTCGCGCGCTGGCCTGTTCCTGTCCTTCCAGGCACCGGTGGAGATCCCCGGCGTGCCGCTGTCCAGCTTCCTGCGCGCCACCATCGCCGGCCGCGAGGGCCTAGAGATGAAGGGCAAGCAGTTCCGCCGCCGCGTCACCGAGCTGGCAGGCGAGCTCAACATGGACGTGTCCTACCTCAACCGCGAGCTGGGCGTGGGCTTCTCCGGCGGCGAGAAGAAGAAGGTCGAGATGCTGCAGCTGCTTCTCCTGCAGCCCAAGCTGGCTATTTTGGACGAGACCGACTCCGGCCTGGACGTGGACGCCCTGGGCGTGGTCTCGCGCGGCATGGACGCCTACCGCAAGCAGACCGACGGCTCGCTTCTCATCATCACCCACAACACCCGCATCCTGGAGCACCTCAAGGTCGACCGCGTGCACGTCATGGTCAACGGCCGCATCGTGCGCGAGGACGATGCCTCGCTGATCCCCTGGATCGACGCCAACGGCTTCGACACCTTCGAGCGCGAGGCGGCGGCCCAGCTCGAGGCGGAGCGCGCCGCGCACGAGGGCGAGCCCTCCCGCGACGCCGCCATCGACGCCGTGCGCGCCGCGGCCAGCAGCCTGGGCGCCGGCATGGTGCAGTCGCTGCGCGCCACGCTGGACAGCTCCGGCAACGGCTGCGGCAACGCGGACGCCCGCTAAGGAGGGGCGCATGAGCAAGAAACGCACCGAGGTAGCGGACATCGACCGCAGCCTCTACGACTTCACCTACGGCGAGGAGGGCTTCGAGCGCCTGGACGCCGGCCTCACCCCGGACATTGTCACGGAGATCTCCCAGCGCAAGGACGAGCCCCAGTGGATGCTGGACTTTCGCCTGAAGTCGCTGGAGATCTACCACAAGATGCCCAACCCCACCTGGGGCCCGGGCATCGAGGGCCTGGACATGGACAACATCGTCACCTACGTCAAGCCCAACACCGAGCAGAAAAACGACTGGGAGTCCGTCCCGGACGACATCAAGAACACCTTCGAGCGCCTGGGCATCCCCGAGGCCGAGCGCAGCTACCTGGCCGGCGTGGGCGCCCAGTACGACTCCGAGCTGGTCTACCACAACATGCAGGACACGGCCTCTAAGATGGGCATCGTCTACTCCGGTATCGAGGAGGCGCTGCACGAGCCCCGGTGGGAGGCCATCATCCGCGAGAAGTTCATGACGCTGATCCCGCCCACGGACCACAAGTTCGCCGCCCTTCACGGCGCCGTGTGGTCCGGCGGCTCGTTTGTCTACGTGCCAAAGGGCGTCAAGCTGGACTTCCCCCTGCAGAGCTACTTCCGTCTGAACGCCAAGGGCGCCGGCCAGTTCGAGCACACCCTTATCGTGGTCGAGGACGACGCGGACCTGCACTTTATCGAGGGCTGCTCGGCACCCAAGTACAACGTGGCCAACCTGCACGCGGGCGCCGTCGAGCTCTTTGTGGGCAAGCGCGCTCACCTGCGCTACTCGACCATAGAGAACTGGTCCAAGAACATGTACAACTTGAACACCAAGCGCGCCCGCTGCGACGAGTACGGCGAGATCGAGTGGATCTCCGGCTCCTTTGGCAGCCACGTGGGCTACCTCTACCCCATGAGCGTGCTTTCCGGCCGCAAGAGCCGCTCGAGCTTTACCGGCATCACCTTTGCCGGCACCGGCCAGAACCTGGACACCGGCTGCAAGGTGGTCCTGGGCGCGCCGGACACCTCCGCCACGGTCGAGACCAAGTCCATCTCCAAGGGCGCGGGCATCTCGACGTTCCGCAGCTCCATCGTCGCCACCCCGGCGGCCGAGGGCGCCACGGCGAGCGTGTCCTGCCAGTCGCTCATGCTCGACGACATCTCGCGCTCGGACACCATCCCCGCGATGGACATCCGCGCCAAGGACGTCAACATAGGCCACGAGGCCACCATCGGCCGCATCGGCGACGACAAGATCTTCTACCTTATGAGCCGCGGCATCTCCGAGGAAGAGGCCCGCACCATGATCGTCAACGGCTTCGCCAACCCGGTCTCCAAGGAGCTGCCGCTGGAGTACGCCGTCGAGATGAACAACCTGATCAAGCTCGAGATGGAAGGAGCGATTGGCTAGATGGACGCTCTTGTGATCAAAAAGGCGAACGCCATGCCCGCCCCCACCTGGAGCTGGCTCAAGATGAACGAGACCAAGGTCGCCGTGCCCGCGGGGCTGGAACGCGACTGCCAGGTGGTGATCGAAAACGCCGGCGACCTGCTGGAAACCCATGCCAGCTTCGAGGGCGCCGTCGAGAAGCTGCAGCAGCGCGTGGACGCCCGCCGCGGCGGCGACGCGGACACCCGCGCCATCCTGCGCGCCGCGCAGGGGCACGACGCCGGCGCCAGCGACCTGGACACCCCGGCGCTCTCCTCCTATGAGAAGAAGGTGGCCCTGTCCCAGATAGCCGGCGACGTGGCCGCGGACTTCGAGACCGGCGTGGGCCGCGATGCGCGCGCCTACCTCAACTTCCTGGCCGGAGGCACCGCCGTGCTGGCGACCGAGCCGGGCGACGAGGCATCCGCCACGGTGCGCGTGTCCGCCCGCCCCGGCACCTCCTCGTCCGCGAGCATCGACGTGGTGGCCGCAGAGGACTCCGAGCTCGACCTGGCCATCTCCATCGACGCCGCCTGCGGCGCGAACCAGGCGGCCTTTGCCGGCTCGGCCCTGCGCGTCTTCGCCGGCGAGCGCTCCCGCGTGAACGTGACCGTCTACCTTACCTGCGGCGCGGGCGTGACCTGCGTGGAGGACTCCGGTTTCATCCTGGACGACGACGCGCGCGTCACCGTGCGCCACGTGGTGCTGGGCGGCTCCTTCACCGCCACCGGCCTCGCCGCCGACCTGCGCGGCGACCGCTCGCGCATCGACATCGACACCAGCTACCTGGGCGCGGGCGCAGACGAGCGCGACTTCAACTACATCGTGCGCCACCGCGGCAAGAAGACCGAGTGCAACCTGGACGCCAACGGCGTGCTCACCGGAACGTCCAAGAAGATCCTGCGCGGCACCATCGACCTCATGCACGGCGCCAAGGGAGCCCAGGGCAACGAGCGCGAGACCGTGCTTCTGGCCAACAAGGGCGTGGACAACAAGACCGTGCCCATGATCTTGTGCGATGAGGACGATGTCGCCGGCAACCACGGCGCCACCATCGGCCACGTGCGCCCCGAGCAGCTGTTCTACATGGGCTGCCGCGGCCTGTCCGAGAAGCAGGCGGAGGAGCTCTTTATCTCGGCCAAGCTTGAAGACGCCGTCATCACCGCCCCGGACGAGCAGATGCGCGACAACGTGGTGCGCCTGGCCTCCACCCTGGTCGATAACTTTGAAGAGGAGATCGCATGATCGATACCGAGAACGCGGGCTGCGACACCTGCACCGCCCCGGGCGCTCCCGTGCTGGACGCCTCCACGCCGCAATCGCGCGCATGGCCCCGCGTAGACATCGAGACCAACCCCTACAAGGCGCAGTTCCCGCTGCTGGCGGGCAAGCCCCAGATCGCTTTTCTCGATAGCGCCGCCACCGCGCAGCGCCCCGCCTGCGTGCTCGCCGCCCAAAAAGAGTTCTACGAGACCATGAACGCCAACCCGCTGCGCGGCCTGTACTCGCTCTCCGTCGAGGCCACCGAGGCCATCGCCAAGGTGCGCGCCCAGATCGCGGGCCTTATCGGCGCGGGCGACCCGCGCGAGGTGGTCTTCACCCGCAACACCTCCGAGAGCCTGAACATCGTGGCCAAGGCCTTCGCCCCCACCGTGCTCGAAGCCGGCGACGAGGTCGCCATCACCGTGATGGAGCACCACTCCAACCTGATCCCGTGGCAGCAGGCCTGCCGCGAGGCGGGCGCCACCCTGGTCTACCTCTACCCCACCAAGACCGGCCAGCTCACGGATGAAGAGATCGCCGCCAAGATCGGCCCCAAGACCAAGATCGTCGCGGCCACGCAGGTCTCCAACGTCCTTGGCGTCGAGAACCCCATCGCCAAGCTGGCGCAGGCCGCGCACGCGAACGGCGCCTACATGGTGGTCGACGGCGCGCAGTCCGTACCCCACATGGCCGTGGACGTGGCGCAGCTGGGAGCGGACTTCTTCGCTTTCTCGGCCCACAAGGCCCTGGGCCCCATGGGCGTGGGCGTGCTGTGGGGCAAGATGGAGCTGCTCGAGCGCTCCCGCCCCTTCCTCACCGGCGGCGAGATGATCGACTCCGTCACCGAGCAGGACGCCGTCTGGGCGCCCGTGCCCGAGAAGTTCGAGGCGGGCACCCAGGACGCCGCGGGCATCTACGCCACCGGCGTCGCCCTGGACTACCTGGTCAACCAGGTGGGCTATGAGGCCGTCCAGGCGCGCGAGGCGGCCCTTGTGCACTACGCCATGGCGCAGATGAGCCAGCTGCCCTACGTGGATATCATCGGCTCCATCTACTGGGACCGCCACCACGGCGTGATCAGCTTCAACGTGCGCGGCATCCACCCGCACGACGTGGCCAGCATCATGGACATGCAGGGCGTCTGCATCCGCGCCGGCCACCACTGCGCCCAGCCGCTGCTCACCTGGCTTGGCGTGGAGAACCTGGCCTGCTGCCGCATGAGCCTGGCGCTCTACAACGACAAGCACGACGTCGACGCGTTCCTCGAGGCGCTGGACGCCGTCTGGCGCACCTTTAACGGCTAGCGCGCGTCAAACCCAACCTCTACGGGGCCGTCCCATTTTGCTGCGGGCGGCCCCGCTTATTCGATAGGAGACCCCATGGGCAACCTCTACTCTTCCACCTCGTTTATGGAGCACAACTCCCACCCGGACTACAAGTACCAGATGGACAACGCCACCCACACCCATGACGGCGTCAACCCCAGCTGCGGCGACGAGCTCACCCTCTCCCTGCGCGTGGAGAACGGCGTGATCGAGGAGGCCGCCTTCACCGGCCACGGCTGCGCCATCAGCCAGGCTTCCGCCGACATCATGGCGGACCTCATCACCGGCGAGACCGTCGAGGAGGCCAAGCGCCTCTCCGAGCTGTTCTTGGCCATGATCCGCGGCGAGGAGCTCTCTTCAGAAGACTACGGGGATTTGGACGAGGCCGCCCAGCTCAAGGACATCTCCCACATGCCCGCCCGCGTGAAGTGCGCCGAGCTCGCCTGGCGCACCCTGTACGGCATGCTCTAGGGCCCGCGTCCCCAGCCGGACAACAAGCCCCAGCCGGACAACAAACGTTAAAGGACGAGTAACCCGCGCATGATAGAAGCAATCGCAACATACTTCGCCCAAAACGGGGCCGATTGGCTGCAGATGGTGGCAGAGCACCTGGCCATCAGCGCCACCGCCCTGATCGCCGCCTGCGCGCTCGCGCTGCCGTTGGGCGTCGCCTGCAGCGCGAGCGCCCTCACCGAACGGCTGGCGGGCGGCGTCGCGGGGGTGTTCCGCGTGATCCCCAGCCTGGCCGTGCTCATCTTATGCGTGCCCGTGCTGGGCGTGGGCACCCCGCCCGCCGTGGCGGCGCTCACGGTGCTGGCCATCCCGCCCATCCTCATCAACACCGCCGTCGCCTTCCGCAGCGTCCCCGCTGCGGTGATAGAGGCCGCGCTGGGCATGGGCATGAACCGCGCGCAGCTCTTCTTCTCCGTCAAATGCCCGCTCGCCTTTCCCCTGGCGTTCGCCGGCGTGCGCACCGCCGCCACCGAGGTCATCGCCTCCGCCACCCTTGCCGCCTACATCGGCGCGGGAGGACTGGGCGTGCTGATCTACACCGGCCTGGGCGCGCTGCGCAGCGATCTGCTGTGGATAGGCGGCCTTTCGGTCGCCCTGCTCTCGCTGCTGGTGAACCGCGGCCTGGCGCTTGTGGATGCCCGCGTGCGCCGCTACGAGCGGACAGCTGGCTAGCACCATAGACCACGCCTCCGGCACCGGGCCCCGCGCGGGGATCCCGGCGCCTTTTTCTTTTACCGCATGAAACCACCCACCTAGATTGGACAAGACCATGAACCAACCCGTATCCCGCCGCGGCGTCCTTGCCCTTTGCGGAGCCGGCGCCCTTTCCCTTCTAGGCGCCGGAGCGCTCGTGGGCTGCTCCGAGAAAGGATCCGACGCCGTAACCGTGGGCTCCAAGGCCTTCACCGAGGGCGTGATCCTCTCCGAGCTCTACGCCCTGGCGCTGGAGGACGCCGGCCTCAAGGTGAACCGCTCCTTCGAGATCTCCGGCTCGCTTATCCACACCGCCCTGGAGAGCGGCGACATCGATCTGTACCCCGAATACACCGGCACCGGCCTGATCTCCGTCCTCAAGATGGACCCGATCACCGACCCCGACGCCGCCTACGACACCGTGAAGGACGAGTACAAAAAGCAGTTCGACCTGGTCTGGCTCGACAAGTCCGAAGCCGCCGACGGCCAGGGCCTGGTCATTCGCACCGAGGCGGCGAAGCGCCTTGGCATCAAGACCATCTCGGACCTGCAGGAGCACGCCGGCGAGCTGCGCTTTGCCAGCCAGGGCCAGTTCGACGAGCGTGCCGACGGCCTGCCCGCGTTGGAATCCGTCTACGGCCCCTTTGACTGGAAGGACCACGCCGTCTTCGACGAGGGCCTCAAATACCAGGTGCTCGCCAACGACGAGATGGACGTGACCCCCGCCTACACTACCGAGGCCCAGCTCACCGATGACGCCTTCACCCTGCTGGAGGACGACAAGCACGTGTGGCCGCCCTATAACGTGGCCCCCGTCGTTCGCGCCGAGGTCCTGGACGCGCATCCCCAGATCGAGGCGGCCCTCAAGCGCGTCAACGACGCCCTCACCACCGAGGAGCTCACCCGCCTGAACGCCCGGGTGGACATCGACAAGGAGGAGTACGAGGACGTGGCCCGCGACTATTTCGAGAGCATCGGCTAGCGTCGCCCCGTTCCCTCTTTCCGCCCCCCCCTTCCCACCTAGTCCCCACACCGCCCGTCCACCCACGAGAAAGGAGCGCCGTGCAGACAGCGACCACTCCCGCCGTAGAATTCATCGACGTCACCAAGCGCTTTTCCGGCGCCGCCGCGCCCGCACTGGACCATGTGAGCCTTGCCATCGAGCCCGGCGAGCTGGTCTGCGTGCTGGGCACCTCCGGCGGCGGCAAGACCACCTTCATCAAGCTCATCAACCGCCTGCACGACCCCGATGAGGGACGCGTGCTGGTGGACGGGACGGACGTCGGCGAGCTGGATCCCGTGGAGCTGCGCCGCCGCATCGGCTACGTGATCCAGCAGACCGGCCTGTTCCCCCACATGACCGTGGCGCAGAACATCGCCTGCGTGCCCAAGATCCTCAAGTGGGACCGCGACCGCATAGACGCGCGCATGGACGAGCTGCTGCGCCTGGTGCACCTGGACCCCGCCGAGTTCGCCGGCCGCTATCCCTCCCAGCTCTCCGGCGGGCAGCAGCAGCGCGTGGGCCTGGTGCGCGCCCTTGCCGCCGAGCCGCGGATCATGCTGCTGGACGAGCCCTTTGGCGCCATCGACGCCCTTACCCGCGCCAGCCTGCAAGACGAGTTGCTGCGCATCCACCGCGGTAGCGGCAAGACGTTTATCTTTGTGACGCATGATGTGGCCGAGGCCATGAAACTCGCCACCAAGATCTTGGTGGTGGATGCCGGACGCGTGCAGCAGTTTGCTTCTCCGGACGAGCTTATCGCCCGCCCCGCCACGCCCTTTGTGCGCGGGTTGCTGGCCGCGCAGGGATTCTCCGCGCCCGCAGAAGGCGTCGCCGTGGCAGAAGCCTCGCCGGAGGGGCGGTAGCGATGGGCGTCTTCTCCTATATAGCGGACCACGCGGGGCTCTTCGTCCGCGCCTGCGCCCAGCACCTGCAGCTATTGGGCGTCACCATGCTGGCATCCTGCGCGCTGGCGTGCGTCCTCACCCTGGCCTGCCTTAAGTTCAAACGCCTGGGCGACGCCGTCGTGGAGCTTCTGGGCGCGTTCTACTCCATCCCCTCGCTGGCGCTCTTCGCCCTGCTCATCCCGTGGACCGGCCTGGGATTCACCACCGCCGTCATAGTGATGGTGACCTACAACCAGTTCATGCTGGTGCGAAACGCCCTGGAGGGCCTTCGCGGCGTGGACGCCTCCGTGCTGGAGGCGGCGCGCGGCATGGGCATGAGCGAGGCGCAGGTGCTCCTCGCCGTGCGGCTGCCGCTGGCGATGCCCGCCATCCTCGCGGGCCTGCGCCTTGCCTGCGTATCGACCGTGGGCATAGCCACCGTCGCGGCCGCCATCAACGCCGGCGGCCTGGGAGCCGTGCTCTTCAGCGGACTTCGCACCATGAACATCGATAAGATCCTGGGAGGAACCATCTGCTGCGCGGCGCTCGCCCTCGCCTTCGACGCCGGCCTGAGCGCCGCGGCGCGCGCCTGCGAGAGGAGGCTGCATGTTGAAAGCTAGCGGACGCGAGGGCCTGGATCCGCGTATCGCCGTCGTCGCGCTGATGGCCGTCGCCGCGGTGGCCGCGGCCCTGCTGGAGGCCACGGTCTTCAACCTCAACCATTGGCTCACCCGCGGCTCACAGCCCTACGAGCTCGCCGCCGTCCGCACCGAGCAGGTGGACGGCACCGACGTCTACGTCTTCGACGCGCCCGCCGACCTCTCGCTGGTGCAGGTGAGCTTCCAAGGCGAGATGGCCTACAACCAGCTGCTCGACGTCACCTTCTGGGGCAGTGACCAGGGGCAGCCGGGCCTGCACAAGCTGGGCGAGGCGGAGATGTGGCCCTACAACCCCCTCACCTGCATCGAGCGCCTGCACTTCTACGGCGAGCCCGCCGCGGTGGGCGTGTCCGTAGAGGCGGGCGCCGGCACGGAGACCGTCTTCGCCGCGGGCTCCGACGCCGCCGTGACCGGCGTGTCCCTCACCGCCGACCCGGTTGTGCCGCGCGACCTGTCGCCCCAGCGCGCCGGGGCCGTGTTCGCCGTCATCGCCCTCGCGCTCATCGTCCGCCGACGCGGCCCCCTTGGCGCAACCGCGTCGCAGGACCCCGGCTTGTTCCGGTTCGCAACCGCGGGCGTAACGCTCGTCCTCGTCCTGGGCAGCGCGGCCGTCTTCTTCTCCAAGCCCGCATACACCGGCATCGCCACCGGTTTCTACAACCAGGCGTATCTGGAAGAGGGGGCCGCGGCGTCCACGTTCTCCGTAGAGGACGTCGACCAGGACCCCTACTCCACCAACCGCTACTTCGAGCTGGCGCGAGCCTTCGCCGCGGGGCGGACATCGCTGCTGATAGACCCGCCGGCATGGATGAGAGAGCTCGACAATCCCTATGACCGCGCCCAGCGCCAGGAAATGGTGGATCGAACAGGCGAGTACTACCTGTGGGATTGCGCCTATTACGACGGATCGTATTACGTGTACTTTGGCGTGCTGCCCGCCTTGGTGTTCTACCTTCCGTTCTACCTTTTGACCGGGGCCACCTTCCCCGGCGGCGTCGCGGTGATGATCTGCTGCGCCGCGTTCACCGCGGGCCTGGCGGCGCTGCTGTTCCGCATAGCCCGACGCTGGTTCCCCGCCACGCGCATCTCCACCTTCGTGCTGGTGCTGGTGGGCGCCTGGGCCTCGAGCGCGCTGGTGTTCGCATTCGCCCGCGCCGCCGTCTACGAGCTGCCCATGACCATGGGCATGGCGCTTGCGGTCTGGAGCCTGTGGGCGCTGGCCGGCGCCATGGAGCGCATGGGTGACCCGCGCGCGCAGATGCCCTGGTACGCAGCTGCGAGCACGCTGGTGGCGCTGACGTTCGCCTCTCGCCCGCAGCTGGGGATAGTCCTTCTGGCCTTCATCCCCGCGCTGGCCGTCCAGGCGAGGCGCGACCGCATCACGCCGGGCATCGCCGCTTGCGTGGCCGCTCCCCTGGCGGTTGTCGCCGCCGCGCTGATGGCGTACAACGCCGCCCGCTTTGGCTCGCCCTTCGACTTTGGCGCCAACTACAACCTCACCACCAACGACATGCGACAGCGCCCGCGCTCGATCCTGATGGAGCTCCAGGGCCTGTTCTCATACATCTTGCAGCCCGCCAACATCTCGGCGCGCTTCCCCTACCTGCTGCCCGCCGACGCGCAGACCGGCTACGTGGGCTCGATGGTGACCGAACCGGGTTTTGGCGGCGTCTTCGCCCTGGCGCCCTTCACGCTTGCGGGCCTTGTCGCCATGGCGCTGGCGGACCGCCGACGCGTTTGGGCCGGCATCGCCGGGGGCCTGGTCGCCTGCGCGGTCGTCGTGGCCGCGTTCGACACCATGGGCGCGGGCATCCTGGGCCGCTACGACCTCGATTTCTTCTTCCTGTTCGCGCTCGCCGCGGCCCTGGGCTTCCTGAGCTTCGAGCGATCGCGGGGGCATAAGGTGTCGAGGGCGCTGCTTAGCGGCGGCGTGGGCGCCACCATGCTCATGGGCGGGCTGTTGCTGCTGGCGATGTTCAGCCACGAGGGCCGCAGCACGGTGGGCTTCTTCTTATTCGATGCCCGCACGTGGGCGGATCTTTCCGCGGCGTTCACGCTGCTGTAACAATTTCTCGGTCAACCCCCGCTTGAAAATCACGTGAAGCACGGCGAAACGCGGTGGGGATTCAAGCAAAACTCGTCCAAATACATGCACGGTTATGTAAAGAGCATGGCCGTGCATCACTTTTCTTCTATAACTGCCGCCGCATCCGAAAAAACTCGACCGTTCACCGAAATGGCAAGGCGCATTTCGCGCTAAAATAAGTCTTGCATGTCGTGTTACTACAACAGAGAGGAGAGGCATGCAGTACTCATCTGAAGTGGAGAACATGTGCCCCGTCGCCAAGGGCGCATACCACGGCCCCGCACCCATTCCCGAGGAGGGCAAGTGGGTTCAGGCCAAGGAGATCTCTGACATCTCCGGCCTCACGCACGGTGTGGGTTGGTGCGCTCCCCAGCAGGGCGCGTGCAAGCTCACGCTCAACGTCAAGGAGGGCATCATCGAGGAGGCTCTGGTCGAGACCATCGGCTGCTCCGGCATGACCCACTCCGCCGCCATGGCTTCCGAGATTCTCCCCGGCAAGACCATCCTCGAGGCTCTCAACACCGACCTTGTCTGCGACGCCATCAACGTGGCTATGCGCGAGATCTTCCTGCAGATCGTGTACGGCCGCAGCCAGACCGCGTTCTCCGAGGGCGGCCTGCCGGTCGGCGCCTCCCTTGACGACCTTGGCAAGGGCCTTCGCTCCCAGGTCGGCACCATGTTCGGCACCAAGGCCAAGGGCGCTCGCTACCTCGAGCTGGCCCAGGGCTACGTTACCCGCATGGCTCTGAACGACAAGAACGAGATCATCGCGTTCGAGTTCATGAACCTTGGCAAGTTCACCGACGCCCTCAAGGCCGGCAAGACCCCCGAGGAGGCCATCGCCGGCGCCATGGGTCACTACGGCCAGTGGGAGAACGCCGCCAAGTACATCGATCCTCGTACCGACGAGGAGACTCACACCGTCGCCAACGTGTTCCCGGTTCACGAGTAGAAAGGGAGGGATATAAGAATGGCTGTTACTTTCGAAGGTTACGAGCGCCGCGTTGAGAAGATCAACGCCTGCCTCGCAGAGAACGGCATCGCCTCCCTCGAGGAAGCCGAGCAGATCTGCCTCGACAAGGGCGTCAACGCTCGCGAGATCGTTCACGACACCCAGTCCATCGCGTTCCAGAACGCCGAGTGGGCCTACACCCTGGGCTGCGCCCTGGCCCTCAAGCGCGGCGTGAAGACCGCTTCTGAGGCCGCTTCCGTCATCGGCGAGGGCATCCAGGCCTTCACCGTTCCGGGCTCCGTCGCCGAGGACCGCAAGGTCGGTCTGGGCCACGGCAACCTGGGCGCAATGCTGCTTTCCGAGGACACCGAGTGCTTCGCCTTCCTGGCTGGCCACGAGTCCTTCGCTGCCGCAGAGGGCGCCATCAAGCTGGCTCTGAACGCCAACAAGGCTCGCAAGAAGCCGCTGCGCGTTATCCTCAACGGCCTGGGCAAGGACGCCGCCCAGATCATCGCCCGCATCAACGGCTTCACCTATGTGAAGACCCAGTTCGACTACTACACGGGCGAGCTCAAGGTCGTCGAGACCATCCCCTACTCCGATGGTCCCCGCGCCGCCGTTAACTGCTACGGCTCCGACGACGTCCGCGAGGGCGTTGCCATCATGTGGCACGAGAACGTCGACATCTCCATCACCGGTAACTCCACCAACCCCACGCGCTTCCAGCACCCCACCGCTGGCACCTACAAGAAGGAGCGCCTGGAGGCTGGCAAGAAGTACTTCTCCGTCGCCTCTGGTGGCGGTACCGGCCGTACCCTGCACCCGGACAACATGGGCGCCGGCCCTGCCTCCTACGGCATGACCGACACCATGGGCCGTATGCACTCCGACGCCCAGTTCGCTGGCTCCTCCTCGGTCCCCGCGCACGTCGACATGATGGGCCTCATCGGCATGGGCAACAACCCCATGGTCGGTGCCACCGTCGCCTGCGCCGTTGCCGTCAACGCCGCTCTGAACAACTAAGACACCCCCTATCGCCTGCGATAGACGTCTTGAGAGCCGTCACCCGTTTCGGGTGGCGGCTTTTCTTATGGGTTGAAAAAGGCCATCGCCCATGCAAGCGATGGCCTTTTTAGAGAGTTAGCCGGTGTTATAAAGCGTCTCGCGCCTTTGCGAAAAACCTACTCACCAAATCCGGAATCGATAAGCTCTACTATTTAGAGAGTTAGCCGGTGTTATAAAGCGTCTCGCGCCTTTGCGAAAAACCTACT
>SAMEA3387468__coassemble_2031_pt1 | contig 37933 bp, 35 predicted proteins | sample SAMEA3387468__metabat2_low_PE_032 | metagenome-assembled genome bin SAMEA3387468 (sample SAMEA3387468) | Felis catus | biome: Faeces | place: United Kingdom | collected 2012 | reverse complement strand
GGCCGCCGACTACTGGCCCGTTCCCACCTACGACGACATCCTGTTCTACGTGTAGACTTCGCTAGTTAGCGGATAAAGGGCGGCGGGGGATTTCATCCCGCGGTGCGTTCGGCGCCTATGGCGCCTCAGGGCGCTGCGCGGTGAGACCCCCGCCGCCCTTGTTCTCGATAGAGGCCGCGATGCCAAATAACGCCTTAGTGCGCTGAGCCGGGGATGTCAAATAACGCCTTAGTGCGGAGGTTTGGACAAATAATCGCTTAGTGCGGTTCCTGGAGTGACAAATAATGAGTTAGTGCGGTCCGGGCGGGATATAGCAAGGGTACCTTATGAATAGGACGTTCGCATCGACCAAGCTAGAGGGCTCGGGCGATGCCGATCGATGCATAGGGGAGCCCCGCCAGGCCTCCCTCGAACCACACTAACGCACTATTTGACCAAACCTCCGCACTAAGCGATTATTTGGCACGCCGGCCGCATCGCGCTAACGCATTATTTGGTCCAGGCATCGCGTCAACCGGATGACCCCCCAGTCTTTCCGCGCGAATGGTTGACGCTCAACGCAGAAGGGCGGCGGGGGCTCATCGCGCCTCAGAGCACCGCCGCCCTCATGTTGATTCGCTGGCAGCCGCCTACGGGCGCAGGCCCATGCCACCCTCAAGGGTGACGGTCTCGCCGTTCATGTACTTGAAGTCCGGTCCGCAAAGCTGGACGACAACGCGGCCGATCTCGGTCTCGACGTTGCCATAGTGGCCAGCGGGAGGCATATGGACGTTGGCCTCGAAGGCTTCCGGATAGGCGTTCTGGAAGTTTTCGAGCTGCGCGGTCCAGGCAAGCGGGCAGACGATGTTGACGTTGATGCCATCCGGGCCCCATTCGTTGGCCGCGACGCGGGTGAGGCCGCGGACGCCCTCCTTGGCCGCGGCGTAGGAGCACTGGCCGAAGTTGCCAAAGAGGCCGGCGCCAGAGGCGAAGTTCACTACGGAGCCGCGGGTCTCCTTGAGGTGCGGGTAGCACTTCTGCATATAGAGGAAGGTGGCGTACAGGCCCGAGTAGATGGCTAGGTCGAACTGCTCCATGGAGTGGTCGGCGATGGTAACGCCGGAAGCGGAAGCCTGGGCGTTGTTGACCAGGGCGTCGATGCGCCCAAATGCGGCGATCGTCTCGTCCACTACATGCTGAACAACGGCCTCGTTGTCCTGGCCGGCGGAGACGTCTGCCTGGACGGGGAGGACCTTGATGCCGTACTCGGCCTCAAGGGATTCCTTGGCGGCCTCGAGTTTGGCGACGTTGCGGCCGGTGATTACCAGGTTGGCGCCCTCTTTGGCGAAAGCGATGTCGATGCCGTAGCCGATTGAACCAGCCGATCCATCCTTGAGGGTCGCCTTGCCGCCGCCGGTGACGATAACGGTTTTACCGGTGAACATTCCCATGTCATAACTCCTTTCATAGTCGCGGAGCGTCCGCGAGTTGGATGTATATGCATGCCGGTGCATGGCGTAAAGATACCCTACGGACGGCTTACAGTTTCATTCGGCTTACTTCTGACGAGATAGGTGATAGGCTGAAACTAGGGGCAAACGGTATGTCTGGTAGAAAAACAAATAGTCTGTTACAAATTGGTTCGACCCTTGTCCTGTCCCGCCTTTGTAATCGTCATCTTTTTGTGCACTCTTTTACATCGCGGGAGTTCTGCTATACTTTCTACCGCTGTCCCCATCGTCTAGCGGCCAAGGACGCCACCCTTTCAAGGTGGATATCACGGGTTCGAATCCCGTTGGGGGCACCATTTGATGTGTATCCGGATCTCCTAAGGCGAGGTCCGGATTTTTCGTAATTAGAGGCGGCTTTTCAGAGCGTATTGCAGCATGCTGGCAATGCGGGTGGATTAGAGACTTTATAAGAATTGAAGGGGGCGTTTGCCACAATGAACGTTCGTCAGATTGCGCGCGCCGGTGTGTTCGTCGCGCTTCTTACCGTCGCTTCTTGGGTGAGCATTCCGCTGGGGCCCGTCCCCTTTACCTTGCAGACCATGGCGTTGGCGCTGTTGCCGGCGGTGCTCGACGGCGCCACCGCGTGCGCGGCGGTGGGCGTGTATCTGCTTTTAGGGGCGCTGGGTTTGCCGGTGTTTTCCGGATTTGGCAGCGGCATCGCTTCCATTGTTGGGCCAACGGGCGGATTTCTGTGGGGCTTTTTGCTAGGCACTGCCGCAGCTGGCGCGGTTTCCAAGGTGCTTGCGGGCAAGGTCTCGCGTTTTGCCGGGGTTCTTATCGCTGATATCGCGATGCTGTTTGTTGCCTATGCATGCGGTACGGTGCAATTGATGATTGTCGCCCAGCTGGACGTGGTGCCGGCGCTGACGCTTGCGGTGATCCCCTTTATTGTTCCCGACGCCATCAAGCTTGCCGTGGGGGCACGCATTGGTTGCGTGGTCGAAAAGTCTCGTGCGTTGGCTGCTTAGATTTTGCATAAGAGCGATATGCAAAGCGCCCCGTTGGATTGTTGAAGTCCAGCGGGGCGCAGTTGGTTGGATGATGAGGACCGCGGCAATGCCTACGAATGGCTGGTTGCAGCTTGATAGCGCATCTCGCAGCGCTCTGCCGGGGCGATGCGAACGCGGGGCGAATAAATCACGTGCGTGCGGCAAAACGAGGTGCACAGGTCGCATCCGGCGCAGACGTCCGCATCAACGGTATAGGCGGGCGGTGCGAAGACGAGGGCGGGACACCCGGTGATTTGCTTGCAGCGGTGGCAGCCCACGCAGGCGATGCGGTCGATATCCACCGGCTCGGGAGCGCGGTCGCCTTGCAGCTGGACGCAGGGTGAGCAGAAGGCAACGGCGTGGACGCCGGGGCGCTCGAGCATGTCGCGCAAGATGTCGGTGCATGCCAGCGTGTCGAGCGGATCGACGGCGACCACGTCATCGATGCGAAGGTCTTCGACCATATGCTGGCACAACCCCTCGATGGCCTCTGCGCCAAGGAAGGCGCGGCTGGAAACCATAACGGCGAGGATTGTGACGGCGCCCTCCGCGGCAAGCCCGGCGAAGTGCCGGGGCGCATCGTCCGCGGCAACCTCGGTATCCAGGGCGAAATGGATGCAAGCCTCGACGGCGGGTTGGTCTACGGTGCCGCCGTTGGGAACCTCTTGCTTGTAGCGGGGCAGCAAGGCCTCTTCGCCACCGGTGCAGGTGGTTGCCGCCGGGTGCATGTATCCCGTCGCGGAGCAGCCGGCGTTACCGCAGATCACCCTATTTTTGCCTCGACCAAGGGCTTCCTTGCAGGCGATGTAGGCGGCGCGATGCGGGCAGCCCGCGCACGATACGCCGTGTTTGACCTTATGCATGGGGGGCACCCCCGTCCTGGGATGCGGCGTCGCCGGGGTTATACGGCTCGCGGCTCAAGAGCTCGAGCTCAAAGTTGAGGCTGCAGCCTGCCATAGGGTGGTTGAAGTCAAACACGGTCATGCCGTCGTCCTCAACCTTGACAACGCGGGCTAGCTGCTGGTGGCCTGTCTCGTTCATTAGGTAGATCATCTCGCCCACGACAAGGTCGTCGTAGTTGGGGATCTCGATGGTGGGCATTTGGTACAGCAGCTCCATGCGACGCTCGCCATATGCGTCGCGCGGCTCAAGGTGGACCTTTTTGGTCTCGCCCGGCTTCATGGAGAGCACGGCCATCTCAAACCCGGGAACAACCTCATGGTTGCCCTCTATATAGGTAAGCGGCGTGCGACCGCGCGTGGTGTCGAACACCTCGCCATCGTCGAAGCTGCCGGTGTAGTGGACGCAAACCTTGTGCTTAAGAGAGAAGTCCGACAATGCAAGACCCTTTCAATTGCGAATAACGGTGATGGGGGCGCGTGCGCGCCCACCCTAGTACTGTAGCCGCTTGCGCCCTGCGCGCGCAACCATATGTGGGAGGCGCCCGCCGGTGTGGAGCGCGTGGGACCGGAAGGCGCTTAGAAGCCGTAGCGGCGCGCGAAGGCCTCGGATTCCTCTTGGATGCCGCCGATAGACATGGCCCAGCCGGTGAAGTCCGGCGTGTCCGCAATGATGCCATCGGCCTCCCAAACGGCTTGGTGCGTGAGGTTCCATGCTTCTTTAACGGGCGGGCGTACCGGCAGGTACGGTGCGAGGTACGTGGGGTTTAGTAAGAAGAACGCGCCGCCTTCGCAGCGGAAGGCAAAGTCCTTGAGCGCACGGCGGGCGTTTTTGCGGCGGCCCAGCTTGTAGAGCAGCAAGGCGCGCCCTAGCAGGTACCAGGGCGAGTCTTGCAAGGCGGCGGCAGGGTTTGACTGCGCGGCGGCAAAGAACCCCTCCTCGTCCTCAAGGCGGGCGAGCGCGAGCATAAGGGTGCCCACGGCAAAGTTTGGGTAGCCCTGCGCGCACATGATTATGCGGGCATAGCGGGCGGCGGCCTTGTAGCGTGCGGTAACCATGCAGCCCTGCGCAAGGCATTCAACGGTGTGCAGCCATCCAACCACCTCGGGGTCGGTGCCGGTGAGGTAGGCTGCGGCGAGCGCGCGCTCGCCTGCATTGGCTGCGGATTCGGCTGCGTGGTTGGGCGCGCTCAAGAAACCGGTCGCAGCGTTCGCAGCTAGCAGCAGGCTGTTGCCCACGGCGGAGAGCAGGGGGTCGCTCTGCGCGGCATCAAGGGCGGCGTCGCTCCAAAACATGGGGGCTGTGGATAAGAATCCTCGTCCGCTTTCTTCAAGGGTGCCACGCGCCTCTAGCTCGAGGCGCATAAGGTCGTTGATGCAGTCATCCAAGGGTACGTTGGCGAGCAGGATGTCGACCAAGCGCGCATCGATGCAGGCGGGATCCGTTTTGGCGATCTTGAAAAGGTCCAGGCGCGTTTGCTCAAACAACCGGGAGCGCTGGCTCTCATATTCCTCGTCCGACAACTCCTCCATGCGCGAGAGGCCGGAATGCAGGTTGGCATGGACGCGAGCGTAAGACAGGCATGCCTGCGCATGGACCTCTGCGGCATAGGTCTCGGGGTGCAGGGCGATTTCATCGCGCACCAGCTCAATTGCCGCGGGCGTTAGGTCTGGATGCTCGCGGGCGTAGGAGCGGGCCAGAAATGCGGGAACGTACAGGGAGGGCTCCATTAGTTCTCACCCCCGGTGGCGCCGCCAAAATGGGGCGTAAGCTGGGCGTCCTGTTGGTCAAGCGCGTCTTGAACGGCATCGTTTTGCGAGATCCATGTAGAGAACGAGGAGGCTTCCGGCGCCCCCATGCCCTCTTGGAGCAGCGGCGTGGCCTCGCTGATGGCCAGCACCAGTTCGTCCTCGCTGCCGGGCATCACGTTGACGCGGCCAAACACGCCCTCGGGGAACTCGGCCTGGTAGAACAGGGCGTGCGCTGCATGGGGGCTTCGCTTGAGCAGGATCCGCAGCAGACGCGAGGCGCCGTCATAGTCGAGCTCGCGGTACGCGACGCTCATCTGCGCCAAAAGAGACCAGGGGTCCAGGTCCTTCTCAGCGGGGTGGGGGCGACGGTTGCGGGGAGAGGGCAGCGCGTAGCTTGCCGCGTGGCGGCGACGGTAGTCGGCGAGCTCTTTGCGGGTTGCCTCGAGTTTTGCCAGGGCGAACATGCCGGTGTGCCGGACATCGCCTGGGTCGTCCGGGGCGTAGGAGAGGCTCTCTTCCGCCGTGCGCAAGGCAAGGCGGTATTGTCCGCAGATAAGCGCCTGGGATGAGATGGCCGCCAACCATCGCAGGTACGGGTTGCGCCCTATGCCCGCGGCGAATTCGCGGCTGTAGGGGTCTTGGGCGGAGGCGACCATGAGGGCGCAATCGTGTTCGACCTCTTCACGCGCGTCGAGCAGGTAGCTCACGTACTCATCGTTTGATTGCGCGACCAGGGCGCTCAGCATGCGCCGGGCGTCCCAGTTGGAAGGGTCGAGCTCCGCTGCCTCGCGCAACATGCCCTCGGCCTCGTCGCTCATGCGATCGATTTCCGCCTCGTCCGTTACGAAGGGAATGCGGTAATCGACCATCTCGGCGGCGCGCGTGGTTAGATGAAACGAGCGGTCCTCGTCCGTTTTAATGAGGCGTGCGGGGTCTTGGCTGTATACGTCCATGTCGTGTTCGATGAACGCGGGGTTCTCAAGGGGAAAGACGCGCTTGCGGCGCATGTCCTGGAGTATGAGGCGCAGGCAGTCTTCCTGTATGGGGTCGAATGACACGGGCGCCTCCTTTCTAATAGCTGGTAATTGCAACAGTGTAACGTTGTTTACCGGCGTGCAGGGTGCGTGAGGACCCTAAAAACCCGCGCATCTACACCAGTTTGGAGGCCATATCCTCGGCCTGCACAATTTCGACTACCAAACCATGCGGCAGGCAGACAATCTGCTCGCCCGCCTGGCTAATGGGATCGTGGTTGACGCAGACTTGGTTGGAGCAGTTGGACGAGATCACGGCGACTTCACCGTTTTTTATACGGATGGTGTTCTTGCCGTCCTCGGCGCCGCTCTTTATGGCGTCGGCGGTGGTGTCGACCGTGTACTCGGCGTTGGACGAGAGCGGGTCGGCGCGGTAGAAGCCGCTTTTGGTTTGGCAGACCACCATGGCGCCGGAGTCTCCCTGGGGCTGCTGGCCGTCCTGTCCCCCAAGGCTGCGCGCGCCGAACGCGAGAGCGCATATTATGACCGTTGCGGCGAGAATAGCAAGCAGAATTCGGTCACCGGTTTTAAGGGTTTTGCCCATGGAAAAGACCTCGCAGGTACGTGGTGTAAGCGCGCGATTGTTCGCTAAAGATGAAACATGTTCACCTAATTATATGGAATGAAAAAATAACAGGACGGTAAAATAACGTTGAGCCGTGCAGATCGCATGCACGACCCCCGGGAAGCAACGGGGCCGTTTGGGTGTCCCGTTATTTTGGGCAGATCCACGCCTGGATCTGTAGAGTGGAGGCAATCCTATGGGACGTTTTACCAATCCTCGCGACCTGTATTTTGGTGAGGGCGCTCGTCATGAGGTGAAGAACCTCAAGGGCTCCCGCGCCATGATCGTCACCGGCGGCGGCTCTATGCGCCGCGGCGGTTTCCTGCAGGACGTCGAGGCGGACCTCAAGGAGGCCGGCTTCGAGGTAGAGATCTTCGAGGGCGTCGAGTCCGATCCTTCCGTTGACACCGTCATGAAGGGTGCCAAGGCCATGGAGGACTTCCAGCCCGACTGGATCATCGGCATCGGCGGCGGCTCGCCCATCGACGCCGCTAAGGCCATGTGGCTGTTCTACGAGTATCCCGAGGAGACCTTCGAGCAGGCCGTCGTGCCCTTCTCCTTCCCGGAGCTCCGCACCAAGGCCAAGTTCTGCGCCATCGCCTCTACGTCCGGCACCGCTACCGAGGTCACCGCATTCTCCGTCATCACCGACTACGAGAAGGGCATCAAGTACCCGCTGGCAGATTTCAACATCACCCCTGATGTCGCCATCGTTGACCCCGAGCTCACCTACACCATGCCCGCCAAGCTGTGCGCCCACACCGGTATGGACGCGCTGACCCACGCCATCGAGGCATACGTCTCCACCGCCGGCTCCATGTTCACCGACGCCAACGCGCTGCACGCCATCCGCGAGATCGTCGAGTGGCTGCCCAAGTCCTACCAGGGCGACCATGAGGCGCGCGCCCACATGCACGACGCCCAGTGCATCGCCGGCATCGCCTTCTCGAGCGGCCTGCTGGGCATTGTCCACTCCATGGCCCACAAGACCGGCGCCGCATTTACCGGCGACCACATCATCCACGGCTGCGCCAACGCCATGTATTTGGGCAAGGTCATCCAGTTCAACGCTAAGGACGAGCGCGCCAAGAGCCGTTACGCCTTCATCGCCAAGGACATCCTGCATCTTGAGGGCGAGACCGAGGACGAGCTGGTTGCCGCTCTGGTCCAGAAGATCCGCGACCTCAACGACGCCCTGGACATCCCGCAGGGCATCAAGAACTACGGCAAGGCCGGCGTGAAGGCCGAGGAGTCCATCATCGACTACGAGGAGTTCGAGGCCAAGAAGCATGACGTCGCCGCGAACGCCATCCTGGACGCCTGCACCGGCTCCAACCCGCGCCAGCCCTCTCAGGAGGAGATGGAGCAGCTGCTGGAGTGCGTCTACAACGACACCCCGGTTGAGTTCTAATTCATCTTGCAGATGCTTGCGAGGGGCCAGGTGGCAAGAAGCTGCCTGGCCCCTCTTTTGCGTTCGACCGCATATGCGTCGCGTTCATGGGGTTGGTGCCTTATTAGGGCTTGCTAGGTTATGCGGACGATGATACGGGGGATGCAGGTGGCAAGAAAAGATGTTAGGGGCGTTGTCCTCGCGGTCGCCCGCGTGCTTTTGCTCCTTGCAATCTCCTGGCCCGTTGCGGTTTTGCTTGTGTATGGCACTTCTATGTTCGATACCGGGTGGGTGCGAGCCCGGCCCGCGGAGCTCTTTACCAATGCCGGTGCGTTGACGTTTGCCATAGCGGCAATCATCCTTCTTTGCGAATGGGCGCTGCGCCGTCTTTGTCGCCATCGCGATCGCTTCCCGCGTCTGCTCGATATCCTGGCGCCCCAGCTTAGCGCTAAAAGCGTGATTGCCCATGCCCTGGTGCTCTTTGCGCTGTGGAGTTTTTGGCTTGTGGCGTTTTGCCCGGGCTCTATGCTCTACGACACGTATTACCAGATATGCCAGTCCTATCCAGAGGATGGCTCGGTGTATTTTGGCGTGTGGAATGTGCCCGGGGTAGAGCTTGACGCCCACTTCTCCGACCATCATCCCATTTTCGATACGCTGATCTACGGCTTCGCTGCGCAGACAAGCGAGGCGCAGACGGGATCATGGAATACCGGCCTGTTCGCGCTCGCCACGGTGCAGTCGCTTGTAACGGCGATCTGCTTTTCGTACGCCTTGGCAACGGCGCGCGATATGGGCGCGCCGCGGACGCTTTGCGCCGTGGTCTTTATCTTGGTGGGCTTGGTGCCCGTGTTTGGGCACTATGCGTCGCTCAACATGAAGGACTCCATCTTCTCGCCCATCTATCTTCTATGGTTCACCCTTATCGCGCGTTTGGTTAACAGCAAGGGGGCGCTTGCGCGCTCGCCGGGGTTCTTCATCGCTTTGCTGGTCTCTGGGGTTCTGTGCGCGCTGACTAAGAAGACGGGCGTGTACGTGGTCGTGCCAACCTTGGCGGCTTTGGCCCTCATCTATTGGCGCGCATGGTGGAGGCTTGGCTTGCAGGCCCTTGCCGTGGGCGGCGTGATGTGGGTTGTGCTGCCCCAGGTGGTGTTTCCCGCGCTCGACGTGGCGCCGGGCGGTAAGCAGGAGATGCTGGGTCCTATGTTTCAACAGACTGCGCGCTACGTGGTCGAGCATGGGGACAAGATCGACAAGGACCAGCGCGAGGCCATCGATGACGTGCTTCGCTATGACACGCTCGCGGAGCGCTACGAGCCCGCATGGGCTGACCCGGTGAAGTACAAGTACGTATACAACGCGCCGCAAAAGGCTTGGGATGCGTATTTTGCCGCGTGGGCCCAGCAGGGGATGGATGACCCGCAGGTCTATTTTGAAGCCCTGGTCTCACCCGTTGCAGGGTTCGTATCGCCCAAGGGTGCGGCGCAGCTCAAAGACGCGCTGTGGGATAAGCAGCGCGGCGGAACCGAGCTGCTGACCCGTCCCGCCAACCTAAGGGGCATGCGCCGGGCGGCAACGGAGGTGTTTGAGGCAGCGACCGAGACTCCTGTCACCAACGTGCTCATGATGAGCGCACTCTACGTGATTTGGATTCCCGCATTGTGTCTTTGGGTGTGCGCGAGAAGGTCACCCCGCTGGATTCCGCTGTTTATCCCCGTGGTGCTCACCGTGGGGGCGGTGCTGATGTCGCCCATGTACGATACGCGCTACGCGTTGCCTATGATCTATACCGCCCCTGTTCTTCTATGCTTCTGTGCGGCCGGCGTCGTATCAAAGGCCAAGCCAGAGCATGAGGATCTGGACAATGAAGGCGTGGACGATAAGACCGTGAGTGCTGGGGCACCCTGCTAGCGGGTTTAACCCGGGAGGGGCCCCAAGCCTTTCCTCGTCCAAATATGAATCTGTATTAACAGTCATTAAATTTGCGTCCAATCAGGTATTGGAGTGCTAATCTCTCGAACTATTAAATATTCTAGCGCGCTGCATGCGATTTAGTGCATACAAGGCGTGTCCGATGGCTGCCAAAAGGATGGGGCTGCGGGCGCGCCGGGCGATAGGGAGACGTTAGCGTCGGGAGGGCGAAAGACGATGGGTATTCAAGTTGGTGTCATGGGGGCTGCCGGTTACGCGGGGGCAGAGCTGGTGCGATTAGTGCTTGGCCACCCCGATATGGAGCTTGCTGCCGTGACGTCCAACGCAGACGCCGGCGTTGCGCTTGCCGATGTATACCCTGCCTTTGCTGGCGTTACGGATCTGGCGTTTACCACGCATGACGATCCAATCCTGTTTGACCTTGACGCCGTGTTCTTGGCGGTGCCGCATACCGCTGCCATGGCGGCGGTGCCCGCCCTGCTTGAGCACGGCGTCTCCGTATTCGACCTGTCTGCGGACTATCGCCTTAAGGACGCCGGCGTGTACCAGGCGTGGTACAACGCGGAGCACACATCGCCCGAATTGCTTGAAACGCGCGCCTTTGGCCTGCCCGAGCTGTTTGCGGGCGATCTTGCAAGCGCTGCCGCGACACGTGCCGCGGGCGACCCCGTACTGGTTGCATGCGCGGGTTGCTATCCCACCGCTACGTCGCTGGCCGCGCTGCCGGCTATCAAGCAGGGCTGGGTTGCCGACGCCGGCGCCATTGTGGTCGATGCCATCTCCGGTGTGACAGGAGCCGGCAAGGGGGCCAACCAGCGCACGCACTTCTGCAGTGCGGACGAGAACCTGGAGGCCTACGGCGTGGGCAAGCATCGTCATACGCCTGAGATCGAGCAGATTCTGGACGCGAAGGACCGCGTGGTGTTCACCCCGCACCTGGCTCCGCTTAAGCGCGGCCTGCTTTCCACCGTTACGCTGCCGCTTGCTGCGGACTTTATGGGCGATGATGGGTTGGATGCGGACGAGGTTGTCGCCGCGTATCGCGAGTTTTACAAGGATTCACCTATGGTGCGCGTGCTCGATGCGGGGCAGATGCCCAAGACCTCGAGCGTGGTTGGAACCTGCGGGTGCCATATCGGCCTTGCGCTCAACCGGCGTGCGGGCGTGCTTGTAGCGGTCGCCGCCATCGACAACCTGTGCAAGGGCGCCGCCGGCCAAGCGGTGCAGTGCGCGAATATTGTGTACGGCTGGGACCAGCGACGAGGACTCCCCATGGTCGCGATGCCCGTTTAGCCAGCGGGTGAGCTTGCGCCGCGATGTGTCGCGGCCAACGGCTACACTAAGAACAACGAACCACCGCCCGTCTTCGCGTGGGCGGTTCTTGTGGGGAGACAGCTGATTATGAATATCGACCACTTTGAAACATGCATTCGCACCGTGCCGGCGGGAGGCGTTACCAGTCCCAAGGGCTTTAAGGCCGCAGGCATCCATGCGGGCTTTCGCAAGAACCCGCAGCGCCTCGATATGGCCTGCGTGACGGCTGACAAACTCGCCTCGTGCGCGGGCGTCTTCACCACCAATCGCTTCTGCGCGGCGCCCGTGCAGGTGAGCCGCCAGAACCTAGGCGGTGCGGAAAAGGGCTACGGTCTGGTAAAGGGTATTGTCATCAACTCCGGCAACGCCAACGCCGCCACGGGCGAGCAGGGTCGCGCGGTCGCTGCCGAGACGTGCGAGATCGCCTCGCAGATCCTGGGCTGCGAGCGCGAACAGGTGCTGGTTGCCTCTACCGGCGTGATTGGCCAGACGCTGGGCATCGAGCTGTTCGAGACGGGGCTGCCCGCGGCGATCGATGCGCTCTCCGTTTCCGGCGGTGCGGACGCAGCGCGCGCGATCATGACCACGGACACGCATTCCAAGGAATACGCGATTTCCTATACCAGCCAGACGCTGCGGTATGCCGACTGCACCTTTACCGTAGGCGGTATGTGCAAGGGCTCCGGCATGATCATGCCCAACATGGCGACCATGATCGCCGTGATCACCACCGACGCCCCGGTGGAGCCGCGGGTGCTGCATTCGATCTTGAAGCAGACGGTCGACGTGACCTTCAACAAGGTGACCGTCGACTCGGATTCCTCGACCAACGACACCTGCATCATGCTCGCCTCCGGTGCCGCCGGCGCGGACGCCGCCCCCATCGAGGAAGGCAGCGATGCCTACAACGAGTTGCTCTATGCCGTGCACGAGGTGTGCGAGACGCTCGCCCGCACCATCGCGTCCGACGGCGAGGGCGCGTCGCGCCTGGTGACCGTCAACGTGACCGGCGCCGCAACGGACGAGGATGCCGACACGGCGGCGCGCGCCGTGGCCAACTCGCCGCTGGTCAAGACCGCCATCGCCGGCCATGACTGCAACTGGGGCCGCATCGCCATGGCATTGGGTAAGTGCGGCGTCGTCTTTAACCAAGAGGATGTCTCAATCGATATCATGGGCATGCCCGTATGCCGCGGAGGCCTTACCGTTGCGTTTGATGAGGACGAGGCGCTGCGACGCTTCGAGGCGCCCGAGATCGTGATTTCGTGCGATTTGGGCGCGGGCGAGCATACCACCACGGTATGGACCTGCGACCTCACCCATGACTATGTCACCATCAACGGAGACTACCGCACGTAGGCCTGGGCCTGCGGGTCCGTCAGGGACCCCGGTTCGCACGATGGGCGACGCTCATAAGGGGAGAGCTATGAAGTACGCAAGGGATTCTCGTCCCGGAATATCGCATGAAAAGACCGCGCAGCTGCTGTTTGAGGCGCTGCCGTGGATTAAAAACCTAACCGGCAAGACCATTGTCATCAAGTACGGCGGGGCGGCCATGGTCGATTCCAAGCTGCGCGATGACGTGATGAGCGACATCGTCCTGCTCAAGATCATCGGCGTGAACCCGGTGATCGTGCACGGCGGCGGCGCGGACATCAACGCGGCGCTTAAGCACTACGACATTCCCGTCGAATTCAAGGACGGTCAGCGCGTCACCTCGCCGGAGGCCATGGAGATTGTGCGCGAGGTGTTGGTGGGCAAGGTGAACCAGGAACTGGTCGCCGCCATCAACCAGCACGGCAACCTGGCGGTGGGCGTGTCCGGTGCGGACGCGGGCACCATTATCGCCGAGCAGCTCGACCCGGATTTGGGCCGCGTGGGAAACATCGTGCGCGTAAACTCTGGTTACCTTGAGAGCATCATGGCCAACGATTACATCCCCGTGGTCGCAACGGTTGCCGCGGGCGAGGACGGCGGGTTCTTCAACATCAATGCCGACGTCGCCGCCGGCCATATCGCCGCGGCGGTTCACGCGCACAAGGCGATCTTCCTTACCGATGTCGACGGCCTGTACGAGGACTTCTCTGACAAGGACTCGCTCATCTCCAACCTCACTTTGGCGGAAACCCAGGATATGCTGGACAAAGGCGAAATCGACCGCGGTATGATTCCAAAGCTGCAAAGCTGCATCCACGCGCTGCGCGGCGGCGTGTTCCGCGCCCATATCATCAACGGCACCACGCCGCACTCGCTGCTGCTGGAGCTTTTGACCGACGCCGGCGTGGGCACCGTGATGCACTCGACCGAGGCGGCATATGAGAACGACACCCATCCCCATCCGCTTGGCGTCTTCGCCTCGCGCTTGGTGGAGAATCTGGACGAATAAGGAGGCGGCGATATGTCGCTAGGTTTGCAAAAAGCTCTGGAATCCAGCTATGTAATGAATACGTTCGCGCGCATGCCCGTGGAGTTTGTCGAAGGGCATGGCATGACGTTGGTGGGCGATGACGGAATGGAGTATCAGGACTTCCTCGCCGGTATCGGCGTGTGTTCCCTGGGCCACTGCCATCCCGTGTTGGTCGAGGCTATCCAGCGTCAGGCGGAGCGCCTGCTGCACGTCTCCAACTACTACTACATCGAGCGGCGTGGCGAGTTGGCTGCGATTCTGTCCAAGTTGGCTGCCGGCGATATGGACGGCGCCTTGATGATCGCCGACGCGGTGCGCGCAGGCGACGAGGCCGCCGCGGTCGCCTTGGGTTCGCCTACTGAGAGCGACCAGGTATGGAAGACGTTCTTCGCCAATTCCGGCGCGGAGGCGAACGAGGGCGCAATGAAGCTCGCCCGCCTCTACGCCAAGCGCTCCGGCAACGGCGGCAACACCATAGTGGCCCTGCGCGGCAGCTTCCACGGCCGCACGCTGGAGACTATCGCCGCCACCATGCAAGACCGCCTGCAAGATGCCTTTAAGCCGCTGCCGCAAGATTTTCTTGCCTGCACGCCTAACGACGTGGACGAGCTCACCGCGCTCTTCGAGGATCATGGCAGCGAGATCTGCGCCGTTATGGTCGAGCCCATCCAGGGTGAGAGCGGTGTTCATCCGTTGACGCCCGAGTTCTTCAAGGCGGCTCATGACCTTGCCCACGCCCACGGCGCGCTGCTTATCGCGGACGAGGTCCAAACGGGCGTCTTCCGTTCCGGCAAGCCCTTTGCGTTCCAGACCTACGGCATCGAGCCGGATATCATGAGTCTTGCCAAGGGCATCGCCGGCGGCGTCCCCATGGGCGCGGTGATGGCGAAGGCATCCGTTGCCGACGCCTTCAACCCCGGTGACCACGGCACCACGTTTGGTGGCAGCGCCCTGGCCGTGGCGGCATCTTGCGCCGTGCTGTGCGAGCTTGTCCGCGGCGAGTACGATAAGCATGCCCGGGAGGTCGGCGATTACATGGCCGCGCGCCTGGCTGGTCTGCCCCATGTGATCGACGTACGCGGATGCGGGCTCATGCTTGGCTGCGATTTGGACGATGCCGCCGGCGACGCGCATGACGTGGTCAGCGCTGCTCTGGCAAGTGGTTTCGTCATCAATGCGACGGGTGCCCACACCCTGCGCTTCCTGCCACCGCTAATTTGCGAACGCCAGGACGTCGACGCGCTTATCGATGCGCTCTCCGCGATTCTCGCGTAGCGTATCTTGACGTAGCGTTTACGGCAAGCGCCGTTCGCGACAAAGCAGCGTTTACGAGTAACGTTTAGATTGCATATCGCGCGGCGTCTCACGGGACGCCGCGCGTTTTTTGCAGTCCCCGCACGATCACGAGGGCTGTCCGCGCGGGGCATGCGCTCCATCGTCATGCTGTGACAAAAAACGCCTTAGTGCGAGAAGGAAGGCGTGTCAAATAAAGGCTTAGTGCGGAGGTTTGGTCAAATAGTGCGTTAGTGCGGTTTGGAGGGGGTTCGAATCGACGATTTTATACATCGAGCGATATCGACCAATCCATCTAGCTCGAAATATAAGAATACGATATTCATAAGGTACCCCGCCTATCTCTCGACCGGGCCGCACTAACGCACTATTTGGCACGATATGGACCGCACTAACTAACTATTTGTCCCAACGTCCGCACTAAGCCATTATTTGGCATACCCTGCATCTCGCGGCAACGCGCTATTTGGTCCCGTCGTCCCCGCAGGTCAAGAAGCTCCCGCAAGCCAGGATGCCACCGCAAGCCGGGTCGTCCTTCAACGCCGCGCCCCTCGACAGCAAGCATCTCAAATAAAAACGGCGCCTTCATGGCGCCGTTGACAAATCTATGGTGGGCGATGAGGGATTCGAACCCCCAGCCTTGTGCGTGTAAAGCACCTGCGCTAACCGTTGCGCCAATCGCCCATGGGCATCAAGTATATCCACAGCAAAGCAGTTCGGCAAGGCTACAATAGTAATAGTTTTTGGACGATGAGTTCCCGGTACGCGCCGCACCGCGCCGGCCGGGCGTTTTCCCCTCGGTCGCATCGGGTTCGCCGGGCCGCCCGCGGGGGTTTCGGAGGCATCATGGCTACAACAGACGCCGCATCGCTCGATCCCGCATCGCTGCAGATACCGGGTACGCTTGAGCAATACATCGACGCGCTCGAGAGCGCGGGGGTCCTGGCGGGCGTTGCGGGCTCCACGTCTATCAAGGACGTGGCGGGCATTCCAATATCGCTGGTCAGCTATGATTCGCGAGCCGTGGGACCGGACACGCTGTTCATCTGCAAAGGCGCTGCGTTCAAAGAGGATTACCTGGTGCAGGCGCAGCATGCCGGCGCCGTCGCCTACGTGTCGGAGTCAAACTATACGGATATCGATCTTCCATGTCTGCTTGTGAATGATATCCGCGCCGCTTTGGGCCCGTTGGCGTCCCTTGCCTACGGGCAGCCTGCCAAGCACCTTCGCATCAGCACGTTTACGGGAACAAAGGGTAAGACTACCAGCGCGTTCTACCTCAAGGGTATTTTGGACAAGAAGGCGCGCGAGGACGAGTGCGAGCCGTGCGCCCTCATCTCAACCATCCTTATCGACAACGGTCGCCGCCGCATCATGTCCAAGCTCACGTCGCCGGAGCCCCTGGAGCTCAACCTCTATCTGGCGAGCGCGTGGAAGCTTGGCTCCCGTGACGTGGTGATGGAATCATCTAGCCAAGCGCTTAAATATGGACGAGTGGCGGGCGTCGAGTTCGAGGTCGGTGCGTTCACCAACATCAGCGAAGACCACATCTCGCCCATCGAGCACCCCACCTTTGAGGATTACTTCTCTAGCAAGCTCACCTTGTTCCGCCAGTGCCGCCACGCCGTGGTCAATCTTGATATGGACATGGTCGATCGCGTGCTCGACGCGGCTTCCGTCTGCGAGAGCGTGCTGACGTACTCCATGACCAACCCCGCAGCAGATGTTCACGCCGTATCGTGGGAGCAGCGCGGTCACAAGACGGTCCTAACGGTTAAGACGCCGCGCTTCACCATAGACGTCGTCGTCCCCACCATCGCGGACTTCAACCTGTCCAACGCGCTGGGCGCTATCGCCTGCGCGGAGGTCCTTGGGTGTAGTCGCGCCGCCATCGAGCACGGGCTTGAGGACGTGCGCGTGCCCGGCCGCATGGAGCGCATCGAGTCGCGCGATCCCAACATTGTGGGCTTGGTTGATTACGCTCACAACGAGGTCAGCATGCGCGCTTTGCTTGAGAACGTGCGTCGAAGCTATCCCGATCGAGAATTGTGCTGCGTCTTTGGCTCAACGGGAGACAAGGGCGTCGAGCGTCGCGAGGGCATGGGCCGTGTGGCGGGCGAGCTGGCGGACCGCATCATCATCACGGAGGATGACGCCGGCACCCAAAACGTGATGGATATATGCAAGACCATAGAGTCCTTCGCTCGCGATGCCGGGGCGACCAACATCCAAATCGAGCCAGACCGCGAGCAGGCGGCGCGCTTGGCGGTACGCGGCTGCACCGGTCCTGCCATTATCGTGATGGCGGGCAAGGGGCATGAGCGCCATATGATCCGCGCCCTTGGCAGAGATCCCTACGAGGGCGATTCGTCCATGCTCGCCCGCGTCTTCGACCAAGAGGTGAAGGCGGTCGAATAGCCTGCTTGCATTCTCCACCCATGGTGCAGGGCGGCCCGCGTCCCAAGCAGATGGCGGGCCGCCCTGTTTGCATTGGGCTTTAATTGCGCAGGCGCGCCGACGCGTTTGGCAGCCCTTTGGGCATGCGGGTATGATAGGTTCGTTAATCGCCCGCCGCCCTGCGGCGACAAGCTACGCGGAAGGACCTCCTCATGCCCAACACCGTTTTGCCCGCGAATCCCGCAGGCGAGCTCAAAGAGCGCCTCGCGCGCGTTCGCTACGTGTTCACCGACCTGGACGGCACCATGCTCGCTCCGGGTTCGTGCGCGCTGGCGGATAACGACGGCAATCCCAGCCTTGATCTGGTCGCCACGCTGCTGGACCTTAAGCGCGCCGGCGTGGAAGTCATCCCGTGCTCGGGCCGCAACCGCTCCATGCTGCATGAGGACGTGCGCGTTCTGGGCCTCAACTCCTATATTGGCGAGATGGGCGGCTTGCTCATGCTCGACCATAAACACAATGACTGGCGTTACTTCACCGCTGACATGCCGTTTGACGAGGAGTCGGGCAAGACGCCGCACGAGTGCATCGAGGAAACCGGCGTTTTGGACGAGTTCATGAGTCGCTGGCCGGGTTTGCTCGAGTTCCATAACGACATGGCAAACGGCTACAAGTACCGCGAGGTCACGGTGGGTATGCGCGGCGAGGTGCCGGACGAGGAGGCGCTGGCCATCATCGAGGCCGCGGGCGCCCAACTCTCTTGGGGCGACAACGGCTTTCTCAACTACATCTCCGCGCCCACCACGCTCAAGCTGCCCGAGGGCGTGCGAGGCCGCGCCTTCAACCTTATGCCGCTGGGCCTCAACAAGCGTCGCGGCGTGGAGCGCTTCTGCGAGCTGCGCGGCATCGATAGGGAGGAGACCCTGTCCATTGGCGACGCGTCTTCCGATTTCCTCATGGCGGACGCCACGGGGCTGTTCTTCTTGGTCGAGAACGGCTTGAAGGATCCCGGCGCGCAGGCGTTCCTGGAGGGCCACGAGAACGCGTACGTGACGGACGGCCGCATCGTTACCGGTTGGATCAACGCTATGAGGGCGCTGCTCGCCGCCAAACAGTAGGGGTTCGCGCTGGATGAGAATCGCCGGCGCGGGCTCGTTCGTCCGGCAGGGTCTTTAAGCTAACGGAAAGGTCGTGCAAGAACAGATGCATACATTGGATGTGAAGGACATCTCGCTCAACGCGTTGCCCATCGGCGTGTTCGACTCGGGCCTGGGCGGACTTACCGTTGCTCGCGCCATCGCTCAGGCGCTGCCGCACGAGTCTATCTACTACGTGGGCGACACCAAGCGCTGCCCGTATGGTACGCGTTCGGAAGATCAGGTGCGCGCCTTCGCTATCCAGGCAGGGCGCTGGCTTGAGGCCCATGCGGTCAAGATCATGGTGATCGCCTGCAACACGGCGACTGCCGCCGCCCTGCCCCTTGCCCAGCAGCTGTTCTGCGTTCCGGTAATCGGCGTCATCGCGCCTGGCGCCCGCGCGGCAATCCATTCAACCCGCACGCGCAAGGTGGGCGTGCTGGCAACCGAGCTTACGGTGCGCTCCGGTGCCTACACCAGGGCGATTCACGCGTTGGACGCCGGCGTGGACGTGTACGGCTGCCCCGCTTCCAGTTTTGTCAACATCGTCGAGCGCGAGCTCGCCACGGGGGCGCACCTGCAAGAGCAGTGGCTTGAGAACGGCGATATCTTCGATACGCCGGAGACCCGAGCGGAGGTGGCTCGTACCATCAAGCCGTTGGAGGACGCCGCTATCGATACCGTGGTGCTTGGCTGCACGCATTTTCCTCTGCTGGCCGGTCCCATTCGCAACGCGCTGGGTCCCGGGGTGCGCGTGGTGTCCTCGGCCGAGGAGACCACCTACGAGCTGGCGGACATCCTGCGTCGCCGCGATCAGCTGGCAACGGACGATGTGGTTCCAGAGCATCGCTTCGCCACCACGTCTGACAACATCGCGGAGTTCGCCGCCGCGGGCAGCTTCATCTTTGGCCAGCCCCTTCGCAGCATCGAGCATATTCCGCTGGAAGAGCTCGAGAGCCTGCCGGTTACCGCGGGCGCCGCCGGGAGGTCTTGCCAGGCGGGTTAGAAAAACCGTCCCGCGGTGCCCTGCGAGCGGGCGCGCCTCGTCGCCTCCATCATCAACCACGTCTACAGCTATTGGAGCTATACCATGGAACATATCGAAGTCGTTCGATCCGGCGGCCGCGCCGCCAACCAAATGCGCCCGGTTCGCCTGGAGCGCGACGTTATGAAGAACGCGCTGGGCTCGTGCATGGTCGAGTTTGGAGACACGCGCGTGCTGTGCGCCGCCACCATCGAGGAGGGCCTGCCTGCATGGCGTCGTGCCAGCCGTGCGGGTTGGGTGACCGCCGAGTACGCCATGCTGCCCGCCTCCACTAATCGCCGCACGCGTCGCGAGACCTCCGCGCGCAAGGGTCGTTCCATGGAGATCGAGCGCCTCATCGGGCGCAGCCTGCGCACCGTGGTGAACCTGCGCGCCCTGGGCGAGTACACGGTCACCGTGGACTGCGATGTCATCCAGGCAGATGGCGGTACCCGCACCGCCAGCATTACCGGCGCCTGGGTCGCCTTGCATGACGCCCTTATGGCGTGGGTCGATGCCGGAAAGATCGCCCGTCTGCCGCTCACCGGCCAGGTCGCCGCGGTGTCCATGGGCGTGGTCGATGGTGTCGAGCTGCTCGACCTTGATTATTCCGAGGATTCCAATGCGGAGGTCGATATGAACCTGGTCGCCACGGACTCCGGCGAGATTGTGGAGCTGCAGGGAACCGGTGAGCGCACCCCGTTCGACCGTGCGCGCCTTAACAACCTGCTCGACTTGGGCGATCTTGGCATTCAGCACCTTATCGCCCTGCAAAACGAGGTCACTGCGTTTAGGGACGAGTAGCACCCGCCGCGATTACCAGAAGGGAGCACGCCGTGCTCGAGAAGATCAACATCGAAGGGCTCGATCCCAAGCGGACCGTTGTGGTCGCTACGGGCAACATGCATAAGCTGACCGAGATCGAGGCCATTCTTTCCGGCGTGCTGCCGGATGTTCGCTTTGTCGCGCTGGGTCAGCTGGGCGACTTCGAGGATCCGGAGGAGAACGGAACCACGTTCTTGGAAAACGCCATTATCAAGGCTCAGGCTGCGGTCGAGGCAACCGGCCTTGCCGCCATCGCGGACGATTCCGGTTTGGTGGTCGATGCGCTGAACGGCGAGCCGGGCGTCTACTCCGCCCGTTACGCGGGCGTGCATGGCGATGACGCCGCCAACAACGCCAAGCTGCTGGCGAACATGGACGGCGTGGCCGATGCCGACCGCACGGCGCGATTCATGAGCGTGGTCGCGCTGATCGACGCCGAGGGCTTCGTGCTCACCGGCACCGGTTCGTGCGAGGGCGTGATAGGCCATAAGGGCCGTGGCGAGTTTGGTTTTGGCTATGACCCGCTCTTCCTGCCGCTGGACACCCCCGGCAAGACCATGGCAGAGCTTACGCCGGATGAGAAGAACGCTATCAGCCATAGGTTCCACGCGCTTTTGGACCTCTCGTCCAAACTCTCCGCGGAGGCTAAGTAGATGCGCGCCGTGGTGCAGCGCGTCTCGTCCGCATCGGTGGCTATAGACGGCGAGACGGTGGGTCGGATCGGCCGCGGGTACCTGGTGCTGCTGGGCGTTGGCCACAACGATACCCGTGCCGAGGCGGACAAGCTGTGGGGCAAGTTGGGCGGCCTTCGCATCAACGATGACGAGGACGGCAAGACCAACCTGTCGCTGGAGCAGGTGAAAGGCGAGGTTTTGGTGGTTTCGCAGTTCACGCTTTATGCGGATTGCCGTCGCGGCCGTCGCCCGTCCTTCACGGCGGCCGGCGCCCCGGAAGTCGCCAACGATCTCTACGAGTACTTTGTCTCGCTGGTACGTGCGGACGTCCCCCATGTGGCGTGCGGCCGTTTTGGCGCCGACATGAAGGTTTCGCTGGTCAACGATGGTCCCTTCACCATCATCCTCGACACCGACGAGCTCTAGCCTCGTCTCCAAGATACGCACTCCGCGGCGCTCCAGATTGTCCTCATTTGACGGATATCTGGGGCGCTTCTCCTATGAGTGACGCTCTGACGTGCAATTTTGTTAGTAGGCTGCTATACTGCTTCCGTTTAAACCTAAGTTGGGCGCATTATGCCCTTGTGGAGGCTAACAAGATGGAAGAGCTTGAAGTCAATCACGTGGACGAGATTCACCAGAAGCTGATCAACATGGTGGGGGAGCGAATCCGCGTCAAGGCCAATATGGGCCGCACCCGCGTGGTCGAGCGCATGGGCACCATCAAGACGGTTCATCCGTCCGTGTTCATTGTCGAGGTGGACGAGCGCCGCGGCCGCAAGTCCCGCCAGTCCTACCAGTACGTCGACGTGCTAACCGGTACCGTCGAGCTGTTTGATCCGGAGTCCGGCGAGCATATCTTTGTTCCCCTGGGAAACCAGCTGGAGGAGTAGGGCCATGGCTCCTCAGTTCATCCTGATTACCGCGCCGGGCAAGATTAACCTATACCTTGGTGTTCATCCCCATGGGACGGACGGGCAGGCAGAGGAGTCCGGCTACCATCGCGTGGATACGGTTATGACCGCGATCGACCTGGCGGATACCATCGCCATGGCGCCCCATGACGAGCTGTTGGTTCGCATGGTGCCCGAGGCGGATTTTCCCATGGAGCAGAACTCCGCCTACAAGGCGGCGGTCGCCATGGGCGAGGCGTTTGGTCGCGACCCCAACTTCGCGATCTTAATCGATAAGCACATTCCCGTGCGCGCCGGCCTGGGCGGGCCGTCTGCGGACGCCGCCGCGGTCATCATGGGCCTGTGCCATTTCTGGAAGATCGACGCCACGGATCCGCGTATCGATGCCGTCGCGCGCTCCATTGGCTCTGATGTGGCGTTCTTCCTGTATGGCCCGCCGGCGTACCTATCCGGCAGAGGTGACGCGATGCAGGAAATGTACCGGCCGCTTACGGGAACGCCGCTGGCGCTGGTAAAGCCCATGAACGGCGGGGTGAGCGCGGCGGACGCCTACGCTGAGTTCGATACGGACCCGGTTGCGCCCGCGGATATGGAGCCCATGCTCCAGGCTATGCGCGACCATCGCGAGCAGGACATCTTTGCGAACGTCCACAACAACCTGGGTGCGGCGGCGCTCAAGCTCTCGCCCGAGATGGCGGACATTCTCGAATGGCTCCGTGCGCAGGACAACGTCCGCGCCGTGGATGTATGCGGTTCGGGCTCGTGCCTCTTTGCGGTGTGCAACACGCAGATGGCGGCCGAGAAGATCGCGCTATCCGCGCTCAAGGACCACGGTTGGTGGGCCCAGGCCGCCAAGATGGAGAAGAGCGGGCCTTTTATCGCCGTCGGCTAAGCTGTATCCAGCTCCAGGGCTTGGAATGGGCAGCGCGATGATGTGGACGAAAAATATCTCTGGCATTTCTCGTCCGCCTTTGGTACTATAGTCGAGCTAACGGGTTGTGGCTCAGTTTGGTAGAGCACTGCGTTCGGGACGCAGGGGTCGCTGGTTCAAATCCAGTCAACCCGACCATTGCATGATAAAGGGGTCAAGGCAATAGCTTTGGCCCCTTTTGCTATGTAGGTGAACTGATGCACGGCTTACCAAATGCTGATATTGATGCCCGTCAAGCGTGTAAAATATGGCGGTGTTGTCATTCGCAGCACAGGCGCGGTATACTCAATCGAGCTTTACAAGCACGGCCAACGTTGGCCGGATCGCGCAAAGGCGGCGATTTTCCGATGCGCCTCGCATCGACTCTACGTATTTGGAGGAAGTAACATGCGACTTGGTCCTATGGAGCTCGTAGTCATCCTGGTTGTGGTCCTGCTTATCTTTGGTCCCAAGAACCTTCCAAAGCTCGGCAAGGCTTTTGGCTCTACCGTCAAGAACATCCGTGAGGGCATGGAGGGTGACGACAAGGCCGAGGAGGTCGAATCCGAGACCGTGGTCGAGGATGGGGACGATGCGGAGATTCGCGAGCTTGAGGAAAAGCTTGCCGCCGCTAAGGCCAAGAAGGAAGATAGCGCTCAGCACGCTGAGTAAACGCTTCTCTCACAAGGGGAGAGCGGCGACCGGTTTCCCCTGGTAGGGTCGACCGGTCGCTTTTGTTGTTTGGAGTACCGTTGGCGAAAGGCTCGCTGCACCGCAGCGCCGCCGACAGATGTAGCAAGGAGTTCTGCGCATGGACGCAAGCCAGATCGTACTGACCGCAGAGGGCCGCAAGAAGCTCATGGATGAGCTTGCGTGGCGCGAGGGCGAGAAGAGCCGTGAGATCGTCGAGCACATCAAGGAGGCGCGCGCATTCGGCGACCTTTCCGAGAACGCTGAGTACGACGCCGCCAAGGAAGAGCAGGCCAAGAACGCCGCTCGTATCGCCGAGATCCAGGCTATCCTCGCAAACGCCAAGGATGCCGAGAGCGGCGAGTTCGGTCTGACCGTTTCCATTGGCAGCACCGTTTCCCTGGTTGATGGCGACGGCGTCGCTACCGAGATCACCCTGGTCGGTACTACCGAGACCAACTCTCTCGAGCACAAGATTTCCAACGAGTCCCCGGTCGGCCGCGCCATCATCGGTCACGGCGAGGGCGAGACCGTTGAGATCATCACCCCGTCTGGCAAGCGCCGCGTATACACCATCACCAAGATCACGCGCTAGGCTTTCGGTCCCGCGCACAGGTAACAGTTCGCTCCCTGGGACCGTCAGGCTTCAGGGGGCGTTTTATTGTAAAAGGAGAGAACATGGCTGAGAACCAGTCCGTCGATGCAGCCGCACAGGACGCTTCGACGCTGAACGATGAGCGCGCCCGCCGCCTCGCCGATCGCGCCGCGCTGTACGCCGCCGGCAAGAATCCCTATCCCGAGCATTCCGACGTCACCGACCATGCCGCCGACCTGCTTGAGCGCTATGCCGGCTTGGCAAACGAGGAAGCCGGCGCCGAGACCGTCACCGTGGGCGGCCGTATCGTCGCCAAGCGCGGCCAGGGCAAGATCATGTTCCTGGTCCTTCGCGACCCCTCCGCGGACATCCAGCTGTTCTGCCGCGTGAACGATGTCGAGGAAGCTTCCTGGGAGGTCTTGAAGGAGCTCGACCTGGGCGATATCGTCCAGGCGACCGGCGTTGTGGTCCGCACCAAGCGCGGCGAGCTCTCCGTTGCTCCCCGTACCGCCAAGCTGCTTTCCAAGGCCGTTCGCCCGCTGCCCGAGAAGTTCCACGGCCTCTCCGACAAGGAGACCCGTTATCGTCAGCGCTATGTCGACCTTATCGTGAACGAGGACGTTCGCGAGACCTTCCGCAAGCGCTCCGCGATCATCTCCACGTTCCGCCGCTACATGGAGGATAACGGCTACATGGAGGTCGAGACCCCCATCCTGCAGACCATCCAGGGCGGCGCCACCGCCAAGCCGTTCATCACCCACTTCAACGCGCTCAACCAGGAGAACTACCTGCGTATCGCCACCGAGCTGCACCTCAAGCGCCTGCTGGTGGGCGGCTACGAGCGCGTCTTCGAGATCGGCCGCATCTTCCGTAACGAGGGCATGGACCTCACGCACAACCCCGAGTTCACCACCATGGAGGCCTACCGCGCCTACTCCGATCTCGAGGGTATGAAGGAGCTCGCCGAGGGCGTTATCAAGGCCGCTGCGCACGCCGTCGGCCTGGAGGGCGTCATCGAGTACCAGGGTCAGCAGATCGATTTGTTCTCCAACTGGGAGAGCCGTCCCATGACCTCCATCGTCTCCGACGTCCTGGGTCGCGAGGTCACGCTCGACACCCCGGTCGAGGAGTTGCGCGCCGCCTGTGCCGAGCGCGGTATCGAGACCAAGCCCGAGTGGACCGCCGGCAAGCTGGTCGCCGAGCTCTATGACGAGCTGGGCGAGGACACCATCGTGAACCCCACCTTTGTATGCGACTATCCCGTCGAGGTGTCGCCTTTGGCCAAGCGCAACGAGGACGACCCGCGTCTGACCCATCGCTTCGAGCTGGTGATCGCCGGCCACGAGTACGCCAACGCGTTCTCCGAGCTCAACGATCCGGTCGACCAGGCCGAGCGCTTCGCCGCCCAGATGGTCGAGAAGGCCGGCGGCGATGACGAGGCCATGGAGTACGACGAGGACTACGTGCGCGCCCTCGAGTACGGCATGCCTCCGGCGGGCGGTATCGGTATCGGCATCGACCGCGTGGTCATGCTGCTTACCAACTCCACGTCCATCCGCGATGTCCTTCTGTTCCCGCACATGAAGCCGGAGAAGGGCTCCAAGAACGGCGCCGCCGCCGCTAAGGCCGCTCAGGATGCCGAGGTTGCCGCCGCTTCGCCCTTTGTTGCCCCCAAGAAGCCCACGCTCGATTACGGCAAGCTCGCCATCGAGCCGCTGTTCGCAGACTTCGTCGATTTCGATACGTTTGCCAAGAGCGATTTCCGCGCCGTCAAGGTCAAGGCGTGCGAGCCCGTGAAGAAGAGCAAGAAGCTGCTGAACTTCACGCTGGACGACGGCACGGGCACCGACCGCACCATCCTCTCCGGCATCCATGATTACTATGAGCCCGAGGACCTGGTCGGCAAGACGCTGATCGCCATCACCAACCTGCCTCCGCGCAAGATGATGGGTATCGATTCGTGCGGCATGATCATCTCCGCGGTTCACGCCGAGAACGTCGCCGAGGGCGAGGAGCCCGAGGAACGCCTGAACGTGCTGATCGTGGATGACTCCATCCCCGCGGGTGCCAAGCTGTACTAACGCCAGCTTCGCGGCGGAAAGCCTCACGCGCCTCGAGCGTACATCAATATGAGAACGGCGAGCCACTCCGTGCAGGCGGCTCGCCGTTTTGCTGTTATGGGGCAGTGCAGAAAGTCATGAGCTCCAGCGCTCTTTCTGGTTTAATGCACGCTTCTGGGAATGTGGCAATAAGGCCTTCATCATACGTAACTATGTAATCCGCTCGAGCGCTTTCCGCAGTAGCTAAAATCAGGTTGTCTTCAAAATCACCAAACTGATTCCTCAGCATGCGAGCCATCGTGCACTCGGCGATACTGAGAGGTGAAGGCGTTGCTATTTCTAGGATGAATTCGACGCATGCCCAGGCTGCTGGGGTATAGGATGTCGAGCTCTTTTGATCGATGGCATCAAGCCTCCGGAAGCGTCGAGGTATCAAATAGAACAAATCCTTCAGCGTTGCGGGGGAGACAAGTAGAGGCTGGTCTTCCTCCACTGCTCGTTGAAAAAGCTGTTTGCACTCTTCGAACGTAGGGTCTTCTCGCAAGAAGTAGTTCATCCATACGTTGGTGTCTATGAGAAAGAGCGGCGGCCTATCGAGCGAGTGCATCATCCCTCCATCTCGTCGAGCATCTCATCATACATTTCATCGCGAATTTCTCTCCAGGTTTTTCCTCCGAGGAGATTGCGCGTTGGACCCTTGTAGCCGCATTGTTGGGCGACGGTAATTGCCAACCCAACGTTTTTCTCTATAAGGGCAAGTTTGCGGAGTTTTTCCTCGGAGGGAGCGTCTGCTTGGGTTTCCGCCATGAAAGGTGGGACATCCTGATGGTTGCACGCGTAGCTCCATAGTGCGCGCACAGCCTGACTGGGCGTAAAGCCCTTGCGGGCAAGCACCGCGTCACCCTGCTCTTTGAGCGAGCGGCTCAGCCGGGTGTTCATTTGAACCGTTGCTTCCATTAGATCCTCCTATGATGCTATACGTATAGCTTACTATACCAATTTTTGAGGCGGACTCAATTAAGTGATATTGCATTTCGGTTTACAGTGTGAACATGAATAGAATCATCGTCCAAAGGCATATCAAAGTGCCGTTCCCTGCTGTTTTTGGAACTGCCAGCGTATTGACACGGCTCGTCTCTAGAATCTTTGGGAATATATAGCGTGTATGCAAAAGACAGTTCCACAATGCGCCAAGGAGGACAGCACATGGAATACAAGATCGCTGGATACAAGCCCGAGAAACTGTTTCATTTCTTTGAGGACATCGCCGCTATTCCGCGCGAATCCCGTGATGAGAAGGCCATCAGCGACTTTTTGGTAGCTTTTGCCAAGGAGCGCGGCCTGTGGGTGTACCAGGACGATGTATACAACGTCATCATCAAGAAGCCCGCGAGCGCCGGCGCCGAGGGTGCCCCCGCCGTCATGATGCAGGGCCACATCGATATGGTCTGCGATAAGCTGGCGGGCGTTGAGCACGACTTCAAGACCCAGGGTATCGACCTGGTGGTGAAGGACGGCGTGCTGAGCGCCAACGGTACCACCCTGGGCGCGGATAACGGCGTCGCCGTGGCGCTGATGCTCACTATTTTGGACGATGACTCGCTGGTTCACCCCGCCCTTGAATGCGTGTTCACCACGGATGAGGAGACCGGCCTGGTTGGAGCCGAGACCCTGGACAAGTCCCAGATCGACGCGCGCATCATGATCAACCTGGACTCTGAGGAAGAGGGCGTGGCGACCGTCAGCTGCGCCGGCGGCGTTGTGGCGACCTATACGCGCCCCGTCACCCGCGAGCACAAGGCCGGCAGCACCCTTGCCCTTGAGATCTCCGGGCTTTTGGGCGGGCATTCCGGTGCGGACATCCACCTGGAGCGCGGCAACGGCAACCTGCTGATGGCCCGCATGGTCGAGCGCCTTATGGCTGCCGGCGACCCCGCGCTGGTGACCTTCAACGGCGGCACCAAGGACAACGCCATCAACCGCGAGTGCAAGGCCGTCTTGGTTTACCCCGACCACGCCGCCGCGGAGGCGGGCGCCGCCATCGCAGCCAGCATCGTTGAAGACATTAAGGTTGAGCTGGAGGTGTTTGACCCGGGCTTCGCCTGCGCTATCGCGGTCGAGGACGGTGTTGAGGTCGACGCTATGAGCAAGGACGATGCCCTTGCGCTGGTTCGCGCTCTGCGCCTTGCCCCCAACGGTGTGATGCGTCGCAACGTCGCGGCGGACGGCTCCGTCGAGGTGTCCTCCAACATCGGCGTGGTCGCCGTCTCCGATGACCAGATCAAGATCTTGCTGTCGCCCCGCTCGTCCATCAAATCATTGCAGGACGATGTGAAGGACCGCATCGCCACGCTTGCGGAGGTCCTGGGCTTTGACGTGATCTTTGAGTACGAGTATCCGGGTTGGAGCTACGTGGAGCACTCGCCCGTGCGCGAGGTCTTCCAGGAGAGCTACCGCGAGCTGTTTAGCACCGAGCTGCGTATCGAGTCCATCCATGCCGGCCTTGAGTGCGGCCTGTTCGCCGATGCGCTGCCCGGTCTGGATGCCATCGCCGTTGGCCCGCAGCTCTATGACGTCCACACGCCCGATGAGCATATGGAGCTGGCATCTTTCGAGCGCTTCTACGTGCTGCTGGTCGATGCGCTGCGCCGCCTGGCACAGTAGGGGACTTATCGGGTCTTCACTTTATAGCTCTTGATAAAGGCGCTGCCGCGATGTGCGACGGCGCCTTTTTTCACGCGGTTGTAGCGCGCCCGAAGTGCAGAGATGCTGACAAAATGGCTTGCAAGGCAATGTAGAAGCGTCTATCAGGTATGATGTTGAATCTTATAGGGTAAAGACCAAAACTGATACGTTTGAGATAGCACGTAAGAGGTACCCGTATGCTTGATAGATTCACCGATCGCGCCCGTCGCGTCATGTCGCTGGCGAAGGAGGAGGCGCTTGGGCTTAAGTCGCAAAAGGTTGGCACCGAGCACCTGCTCCTGGCGCTCGCCAAGGAGGATTCCGGCATAGCTTCCGAGGCCCTGCGCGACCTTGAGATTACCCATGAGGACATCCTGACCCAGCTTGAAGAGATGGCGACCACCGTCCCTGCCGCCGCGCCGGAAGAAAAGGCAAAAAGCGACGACGCTGATCTGGACGAGAAAGCCGCTGCGGACAACGCTGCCGGCAAGCTCGCCTTCACCCCCAGCGTGATCGCCGTCATGGAGAAGGGCTTTCGCCTGGCGCGCGAGAACAGCCAGACCTATGTGTCCACCGAGCATCTGCTGCTCGCCATCGTCGAGGTGGGGAAGTGCAAGGCGATGGACATCCTGCAGCGCCTGGGCGTGTCCGGAGCATCGGTCCGTGCGGCCGTGGACAAGCTCACCAGCAAGGACAAGGGCGAGAAGCGCCCTCTGGCTGGCTCTGCATCTGGTCGCCCCGGCGCGGGCTTGCCGTTCTTCTCCGGCGAGGCCGGCCAGGGCCAGGGCCAGCAGGAGAGCACGCTAAAGCAGTTCGGCACCAACCTCACCGACCAAGCGCGCGCCGGCAAGCTCGACCCCGTTATCGGACGTGAGAAAGAGATCTCGCGCATGATGGAGATCTTGTCCCGCCGCACCAAGAACAACCCGTTGATCTTGGGCGACCCGGGCGTCGGCAAGACCGCCATCGTCGAGGGGCTGGCACAGGAGATCGCCGCCGGCAACGTGCCGGAGAACCTCATGAACCAGAACATCTGGACGCTGGACCTTCCCGGCCTGGTGGCGGGCGCCAAGTACCGCGGCGAGTTCGAGGAGCGCCTCAAGAACGTTATCGCCGAGGCCACGGAGGCCGATGACATCATCCTGTTCATCGATGAGATGCACACGCTCATCGGCGCGGGTTCCGCAGAGGGCTCCATCGACGCGAGCTCCATGCTCAAGCCCGTGCTGGCTCGCGGCGCCTTCCAGATCATCGGCGCCACCACGGCCGAGGAGTTCCGCAAGCACCTGCAGAAGGATCCCGCGTTCGAGCGCCGCTTCCAGTCGATCGACGTCGAGGAGCCCAGCATTCCGGATACCATCAAGATCCTGAACGCGCTCGCCCCCCGCTACGCCGAGCACCACCACGTGACCTACACGCCCGCCGCCATCGAGGCCGCGGCCAACCTGTCTTCGCGCTACATCCAGGACCGCTTTTTGCCGGACAAGGCCATCGACCTTATGGACGAGGCAGGCGCCCGCGCCCGCATCGCCGCCAACAAGGCCCCCCAGTCCGTGCGCGACGCGGAAGCGCGTATCGCCGAGCTCAAGGCCGCGATCGATGAGGCCGCTGCCGGCGATGACATGAACCGCGCCGCGGAGATCAAAGAGGACGAGAAGGCCGCCGAGCAGGCGCTCGCCAAGGCTCGTGAGGACTGGACGGCCGAGATGGACGCCCATCCGCTCGTCATCGACACCCAGCAGATCGCCGACATCGTCTCCATCGCCTCCGGCGTGCCCGTCTCCTCTCTGACCGAGGATGAGAGCCGCCGCCTGCTGCAGTGCGAGAGCGTCCTCAAGACCCGCATCATCGGTCAGGACGAGGCGGTCCAGGCCGTGGCCAAGGCTATCCGCCGCAGCCGCTCGCCGCTCAAGGACCCGCGTCGTCCCGGCGGCTCGTTCATCTTCCTTGGTCCCACCGGCACGGGTAAGACCGAGCTCGCCAAGACCCTGGCGGAGTACCTGTTCGGCAGCAAGGACGCGCTCATCAGCTTCGACATGTCGGAGTTCTCAAGCGAGTACGAGGTCTCCAAGCTCATCGGTAGCCCTCCGGGATACGTGGGCCACGAGGAGGGCGGCCAGCTCACCAAGGCGGTCCGCCGCCACCCTTATTCCGTCGTGCTGTTCGACGAGATCGAGAAGGCCCACCCTGATATCTTCAACATCCTTCTGCAGGTTCTGGACGAGGGACGCTTGACGGATGGCCAGGGCAAGACGGTAGACTTCCGCAACACCGTGATCATCATGACGTCCAACGTGGGCGCCCGCGAGATCGCCCAGGACGCCACCGTGGGCTTTGGCACCACCGGCGAGCAGGGCCTTACCGCAGACGAGATCCGCGGTCGCGCGATGGGCGAGCTCAAGCGCCTGTTCCGCCCCGAGTTCTTGAACCGCATCGATGACATCGTGGTGTTCAAGAAGCTCGCCGGCGAGTCGCTGGCATCCATCGCCAAGCTGTTGGTGGACGACCTGCGCCAGCGCCTGATCGCCAACGGTATGAACATCGTCCTCACCGATGCCGCGGTCGACAAGATCGTCTCCGAGGGCACGGACCTTACCAACGGCGCACGCCCCCTGCGCCGCGCCATCCAGCGCCTCATCGAGGACCCGCTCTCCGAGGAGCTGCTGGCGGGCGAGTGGCACGAGGGCGATACCGTGGAGTGCGACGTGGTCGACGGTTCCTTTGTGTTCACGCACGGCGCCGGCGAGATCCCCGCTCCCCGCGAGGCTGGCGCCCTTGGGGCGTCTTTCGAGTCCGCTCCGCGCAATGGATATGCGGCCCCCTCGCTTTCAGCGGCGGGCGGCGGTGCCCAGATGGGTGCCGGCGCGCGCTAGCGCCTTTCTGGGTATTACCTTATACGCGTCATCAACGGCGTCCCGTGACCAAAACGGTTGCGGGGCGCCGTTCGCTATATGCGCGGTGATGCGGGCGGTGGCCGCGGAGTCCTTGCATCCATCCGCCTTATTGCGGGTCTTTTTCTATAAACAAATGTCCGCCCATCGCTTTTAGCGCTGCGTATATGCGAAAATGACAACTATGAACGTACGGGACGGGGGTAGTGTTTTGGATAAAACGGATACTCAGAAGCGCATGCAAGAGGCCATTCGGCTCACGGCACCCGGGCAGCCCATTCGCACGGCGCTCGACATGATCATCGCCGGCCATATCGGCGCGCTCATCTGCGTGGGCGATACCGAGCGCGTGCTGGCATCGGGCAACGACGGCTTCCCTTTGAGCATCTCGTTCACTTCCAACCGTCTGTTCGAGCTGTGCAAGATGGACGGCGCCATCGTCATCGACGAGGACCTCACCCAGATCCTGCGCGCCAACTTCCATCTCAACCCGGATCCGTCGCTGGCGACCAGCGAGACGGGCATGCGCCACCGCACCGCCGCGCGCATGAGCGTGCTCACCGACGCCATCGTCATTTCCGTCTCCGAGCGCCGCGGCGTGGTCAACGTCTACGTCAACGGCCGCTCCTACCAGATCAAGCCGGTGGGCGAGATCATGAGCTCCGTCAACCAGCTGGTGGCGACGCTGCAGACTACGCGCACCTCGCTTGACCGCTCCCTGCTGCGCCTGACCGCGCTGGAGTTGGACGATTACGTGACCCTGGCAGACATCACCAGCATCTTCTCCAGCTTCGAGATCATGCAGCAGGCAAAGATCGAGCTCGAGGCCTGCATCGAGGAGCTGGGTACCCAGGGCAAGCTGGTCCGCATGCAGCTGGAGCAGCTCGCTGGCAGCAATATGGACGATGAGTACAACCTCATGATTCGCGATTACGCGGCCGACTCCTCCCATGAGAACGCGGCGCGCATCCGCGAGCGCTTCGGCAACATGCCTGCTCGGGACCTCACCAACTCCAAGCGCGTGGCGGAAGCCCTGGGCTATGACAATCTGGACGAGGACTCCGTCCTCACCCCGCTGGGTCTTCGCACCCTTTCCCGCGTATCCGTTGTACGCGACGGTGTGGCGGAGAAGATCGTGGACGAGTACGGCTCGCTGCAGGACCTCATGGACGATATTCGCCGCGACCCCGAGCGCCTGGGCGACTTCGGCGTCAACAACCCGGCGATCCTTGCGGACTCCCTGTACCGTATGCAGGGCAAGCGCGGTGGGGGTGCAGTCTAATCCATGCGTGCTCCCGTTGTGTGCGCAGTCGTGGTTGCCGGCGGCTGCGGTTCTCGTTTTGGCAATCCCGGCGGCAAGCAGTTGGTCAACGTGGCCGGTCGTCCCATGCTCACCTGGTCCATCATGGCGTTCGACCGCTCCATGTACGTGGGCCACATCGTGGTGGTCTGCCCGCCGGAGCGCCGCGACGAGATGCGCCGCCTGGCCATCGACCCCTTCGAGTTCCAAACCCCCATCACCTTTACGGACGCGGGCGAGACGCGGCAGGATTCCACCCGCGCGGGCATCGAAGCGGTGCCGACGGGGTTCGATTACGTCTCCATCCATGATGGCGCCCGCCCGCTCATCACTACCGAGGCGATCAACATTGCCATCGCGTCCCTTCTGGGCGACGCGAGCGTGGACGGCGTGGTCTGCGGGCAGCCGGCGATCGACACCTTGAAGATCGTCGACGGCAACCGCATTGTGGAGACTCCTCCGCGAAGCATGTATTGGGCCGCGCAAACGCCGCAGATCTTCAAGCTCGACGTGGTGCGCCGTGCGCACGAGGAGGCTATTCGGCAAGGCTTTGTGGGCACGGACGATTCGTCGCTGGTGGAGCGCATGGGCGGCTGCGTCATGTGCGTCGAGAGCCCGCGCGACAATCTCAAGGTCACGCTGCCCGAGGACCTGCGTCCCGTGACCGCGATTCTGCTGGGTCGTATGAGCGACGCCGAGTCCGCTCAGGACACCGGTATCATCGCGCGCAGTCCGCTGAGGTAGCCTGGGGTAAGATTAACCATCCACGGCATGCGTCCGCTCGCCGTGCCGTAAGCGCGCGCCGCCGGTATCAACCTAATGGTCAAAGGGGAGCATATGGCATCTAACCTGCGTATAGGACACGGCTACGATGTCCACCGCCTGGTCGAGGGGCGCCGCTGCATCATCGGCGGCGTGGATATTCCACATGAGAAGGGCCTGCTGGGTCATTCTGACGCGGACGTTTTGACGCATGCGCTTGCCGACGCCATCTTGGGCGCGGTGCGCGGGGGCGACATAGGCAAGCTGTTCCCGGATACCGACCCCGCCTACAAAGACGCGGACTCGCTCAAGCTGCTGGCAGCCGTTATGGATTTTGCTCGCGAGCGTGGTTTCGAGCTGGTGGACGCAGATTGCACCATCGCCTGCGAGCAGCCAAAAATCGGTCCGCATCGCGAAGCCATGCGCGCGAACCTCGCGGCCGCGCTCGGTGTGGATGCATCGTGCGTGGGCGTGAAGGCCACCACTACCGAGCGCCTTGGCTGGGAGGGCGAGGGCCGGGGCATAGGTGCCTGGGCCGTGTGTCTTATGGAGCGATGTCGCGACTAGCCGCCTCATCCTATAACTCCCTTAGCCATTTCGGCCAAAACTCGTCCAAAAACGCGGGCAGAAGATAACGAAAGAGGTTTGTTCATGCGCATCTACAATTCGCAGACCCATAGCAAGCAAGAGTTCGCTCCCATCGAGGAGGGCAAGGTCCGCATGTACGTGTGCGGCCCCACGGTGTATGACAACATCCACATTGGCAATGCGCGCACGTTCATCAGCTTCGATGTGATTCGCCGCTGGCTTATCTCGAGCGGCTTCGAGGTAACCTTTGCGCAGAACCTTACCGATGTGGACGACAAGATCATCAATCGCGCCAACGACCAGGGCCGCAGCGCCCAAGAGGTGGCAGAGGAGTTCTCCAATAAGTTCGTCGACGTCATGCGCCGCGCCAACGTGCTCGATCCGGATGTTCGTCCCCGCGCCACCAAGGAGATCGGCCCCATGATCGCTATGATCAAGACTCTGATCGAGCAGGGGCACGCCTACGCCGCGGATAACGGCGACGTCTACTTTGCCGTTCGCAGCGACCCGTCTTATGGCGAGGTCTCCGGTCGCAAGATCGATGACCTTATGGTGGGCGCGCGCATCGAGGAGAACGAGGACAAGCGAGACCCTTTGGATTTCGCCCTGTGGAAGGCCGCCAAGCCCGGCGAGCCCAGCTGGCCGTCGCCCTGGGGCCAGGGCCGTCCCGGTTGGCACACGGAGTGCGCGGCCATGGTCCATCGCTACCTGGGCACCCCCATCGACATCCACGGGGGCGGCTCGGACCTCGCCTTCCCGCATCATGAGAATGAGTGCGCCCAGGCCACCTGCGCTTGGCACCAGGGCTTTGCCAACACCTGGATGCACACCGGCATGCTGCTGGTAAACGGCGAGAAGATGTCCAAGAGCCTGGGCAACTTCTTTACGCTGGACGAGGTTTTGCAGAAGCACTCCGCGGCCGCCCTGCGCCTGCTTATGCTGCAGACCCACTATCGCAGCCCGCTGGACTTCTCTTGGGAGCGCTTGGAGGGCGCGGAGAACTCTCTGGCGCGCATCGCCGGCACCTGCCGCAACCTCAAGTGGGCTGCGGACCATGCCGAGGGCGAGCCGGACGCCGCGCTGGCAGACGAGCTTACCGTCGCTATGGAAAGGGCGGGCCGCGAGTTCGAAGCTTGCATGGACGATGACTTCAACACCGCAGGCGCCGTCGCCGCCTACTTTGAGCTGGTCACCCAGGCCAACAAATACCTTGAGCAGGCTGCGGGTGCCGTGGACGAGACCGTAGCGCGCGTGTGCGCCGGGGCCATCTCCGGCACGCTGGCCATGCTGGGCGTGGAGCTCCCCGTGATCGAGGAGCCGCTGCCCGTGGGTCTTCTCGGCGTTGCCGCCGGCCTGGTGGGCTACACCGGCGATGATGTGGATGAGGCTGCAGAGAAGATCTTGGAGGCCCGTGCCGCCGCCCGCGCCGCCAAGGACTGGGCTACCGCAGACGCCGTGCGCGACCAGCTGCGCGACATGGGGCTTATGATCGAGGATACCGCTGCCGGCAGCCGCATCAAGCACATCGCTTCCTAGGGCACCCCGTCTTGCCCTTCAATCGTCGGTCGGCGCCCTTAGGCGTCCTCCCTCCTCTTTCAGGGCAATCTGGGGCACCCTAGAAACCGATGATCGGGAGATGGCCGGGGGCAAATTGGGAGTGGACCGGGGAGCGTGCCTCGTTTTGAAATCGTTGGGCGCCGTGCTCGTTTTCGAGTGCGGCGCTTTTCCATTTGAGGCAGCGAATAACAGGCATGGTATCTCCCCTATGTCGGAAACTTGTCTTTTTTTTCGAGGCTTCGGACACGGCGGTGAATGACGAGAAGTTGATCGACTGGGATCAAGCCCGCTTGGGAACAGCGTAAGTTTGCTGATTTTGTCACCGCATCCGGAATCAGGAACTCGGAGAATCTCGAACTACCCAGCTATTCCGTGACCAACGATCGCGGCTTCGTCCCCCAGGATGAACAGTTCGAAAACGGCGGAACGATGCGCGAGGCCGATAAAACAAGCTATTGGATTGTTGAGCCGAGAAGCTTTGCCTACAACCCCGCCAGAATCAACGTTGGTTCAATCGGCTATCAATCTACCAGCGGAAATGTAATTGTTAGCTCCCTCTACGAAGTCTTCCGGACTGACGAAACCTGCGACGATCGCTTTCTTTGGCATTGGTTTAAGACGCGGCTGTTTGCACAGCAAATCGAAATGTTGCAAGAAGGTGGTGTCAGGCTCTATTTCTTCTTCGATAAATTGTTGAAGAGCGGGATCAGCATGCCTTCGATAGATGAGCAGAGACTTATCGGCGAGCAATTCGACCGCCTCGACTCCCTCATCACCCTTCACCAGCGTGAGCCGATTCGCTAATCTCACTCGTTACATGAGGGTGGATAACGCCCTCATGACTATATCTACGTCCTTGTTCTCAAGCTCTCGAATCACATGCAGGTAAATCTCCTGCGTCGTGTTCATGCTCGCATGCCCCAGCCGCTTCGATACGCTTGCAATTGAAACTCCGGCATAAAGCAGCAAAGACGCATGGGTGTGGCGTAACCCATGGATTGAGATAACTGGAACGTCCACATTTTTGCAATGACGGGCAAGAACATGATTCGCGGTCGAATTGTAAACATTGCCGCGAACGAATATGGGCTTGTCCGGGGGAAGACCTTTCAATAAGACCGAAAGTTGCATGATCAATTGCCAGTCAAGCTGGACCTTACGCACCGATGCCTCATTCTTAGTTGGAACGAAGCCACCCCCGTTTTTATAATCCCATGTCTTATTTACAGAGAGCGTTTGATGGACAAAATCGAAATCGTCTGGTGTAAGCCCCAGCGCTTCGGAAAACCGAAGCCCTGTTTTTGCAATGAGGAGAATGAGCCAGTCCCAACTTGGTTCTGCGCCAATGTCGAGGTCTGACAGCATTGCGTGCAACTCGAACTGGTTAAGGTACTTCTCTTTCTTTGCCCTTGGCGCACGTCCTTTTATAATGACTTTTCTCGTAGGGTCCCGCGAGATTAGCCCCTCATCTACCGCATCCATAATTGAACCTTTGAGCTGATGATGAAAGTCCATAGTTGTCTGCCGCTCATGAAGTTGAGCATAGCCATTGATGAGCTGCTGGTAGCTGATCCTGTCGAGATCGCAGAGCTTCAAGCTTGGAACAAGTTTTTCGAGCCACGTCAGCGTGAGCTTGTATTTACGCATCGTGACTTCTCGAATTGCGCCCTCCTTATAGATTCTTATCCACTGGCGATAGTACTCATGAAACAGCATCTCGTTGTCGATTGAGCCGCTCATATTGCCCCCTTCTTTCGATAGCGCGACTCACCTGGATAAAGGGTGGCAACATTTTTGCAACTCTGGCTCACGCTGGTGAAGGGTGATGAGGGTGTCGATCTCGCTCAACGCCGAGCCTAT
>SAMEA3387468__coassemble_1981_pt1 | contig 59093 bp, 51 predicted proteins | sample SAMEA3387468__metabat2_low_PE_032 | metagenome-assembled genome bin SAMEA3387468 (sample SAMEA3387468) | Felis catus | biome: Faeces | place: United Kingdom | collected 2012 | reverse complement strand
CTCGCGCCTTTGCGAAAAACCTACTCACCAAATCCGGAATCGATAAGCTCTACTAAGGTGTTAACCGCCTCAGTCTCATCCTCGCCTTCGGCACGTATCTCGACCTCGGTGCCCTGAGTAATTCCAAGCATCATGATGGACAGCATTGAAGAGGCATCTTTGTAATCTGAATCCTTACTAAGATTCTTGATTTCAACCTTCGAAGAGAATTCGCCGGCTTTTGTTGCGAGCACGGCGGCGGGACGAGCGTGAAGCCCGGTGGGATTTACAACAGTGGTCGACTTAGTAATCATGCTAATCTCCTTTAATCTCAAGCGTTGTGCTGCAACACCCGATAAACACGTTCACCGTAGTGTTAAGTAGTTCACTAGCCCCTATACAGAGGATGGCCCTCTGCTGGAACTACGCGCGTTCGCGCAAGATAGTCGTGCAAGGCGCGACGCGAAGGAAGGACGAGTGCAAGTATGCCCGAGATCAAGGTGATGACCATACCGGCAATCTCCCAGTAATAGTTCACATCGACACGAGTAGCCAGAACCGCCATCTCGCGAATATAGCGGGCAACCACAAATCCTGATCCTTCAAGAAGAAATCCTACAAGCACCTGGCGAATAACCAGGCACAAAGGACCTGCAGCCGTACCGTCCTCGCGCAGCACTTTAATATGAGCGATGCGCTTTCCCAGCGTCTGCCCCGGCCACACGCGAAGTGGGACCACCACAAAGTACAGAATGGCTGCAAGGATGCAAAGCGTACCCGCCACCATCCCGACGGCCCAAGGATACCCAAGCGCCTCGAAGATGTAGAGATTCGAGAACATGTCGTTGCGACGGGTGACCGCAGCATATAGCAAAACTGCAGGGAAACCGGATACCACGCCGCCAACAGCCCAATCGATCGCATATGCATAAAGACGTGAAAGAGGGGGCGCGGGGACCACCAAGGCGGAGGCCGGCGTCTTCGCCTTCACTGGAGATGCCAACGGCATCTCCAGCGCCGCCGCTTCGCCTATCTGCACGTGCGAACGCATCTTCTTTCTCTTCTTCTTACCCATGCTATCGAACCTCAAGAATACGCAGCTGCTTGGGCGTATGGTTGAGCGGAACGGCGACTCCGTCCCTCAGCAGTACATCGTCCTCAATACGCACGCCGCCCACTCCAGGCAAATAAACACCCGGTTCACACGACATAATCATGCCGTTTCGAAGAACGATGTCACCGCTGGTATTAAGAAGCGGAAGATCGCCGCCCATGCCTATTCCGTGTCCCAATCCATGGGTGAAATACGCGCCATAACCCGCATCAGCAATAACCTTACGAGCCGCAGCGTCCACATCGCGAGCGACAACCCCCTCGCGAATCGCCTCGATACCGGCCAAGTGAGCTGCCAATACCGTGTCGTACACCTTCACCATCTGCGAAGAAGGCTGCCCGATGAAGCAGACCCTTGTCATATCAGATTGGTACCCATTGATCTGCACACCAAAATCAATGAGAATAGGCTCGCCCTCGTTCACCGTGCGCATCGTCGGACGACCATGGGGCAGCGCGCTGCGCTCTCCGGTAGCAACAATCGTATCGAAACTCATCGCCTCTGCGCCCGCCGCGATGGAGTAGTAATGCACGAGCGCGGAGATTTCATATTCGGTCATGCCGATATGCAAATGCTCGAGCACCTTGGCATATACATCGTCCGCAACATCGACGGCATGCTGAACCGCAGCAATCTCATACTCGTCCTTGATAATGCGCATGCGTGCGAGCTCGCCATCAAGCAGCACGGGCTCAACATCAAGATCGCACAGCTTCTGGTACTCGCTCACAAGCACCTGGGAAGCCTCGGCACCCAGACGATGGATGTCGCACTCCCCTATGAGGATAGCAAGCTCTCCAAGGTAACTCACGCCCTGCTCGTGTACGCGAAACTCGAGGTCGTGCTCGATGTCTGCAGCCTCGTTCACATAGCGGCCATCCATGATGAGGTAACCCCCGGCGCGGGTGATAAGCACCTTGCAACCGCTTCCAGTCACCGTTCCCAAATACCGCTTAAGAGTCTTGCCCTTGATAAGAAGGGCATCGAGTCCGCGCTCGTCCATTAAAGCACGAACCGACTCAACACGAGCATTCATGTCTGTCACCTTTCAAACACGCCCGGCGGGCACGAGGTCCGCCGGGCATCAAGTGGTTCAAAACCGCGATAACAACTAGAAGTCGAGACCGAGGTCGTCGAGGATTGCCTCGTCCTCAGCGGAGAACGCGGACTTTTCGCTCTCGATGCGAGCCTCTTCCTCAAGGGCGCGCTTCTCGGCAACCTTGCAGAAGGGGTAGTACACAATGAGCGCCGCGACCAGCTGAACGATGTTGGCGACGATGGAGCGCCAGTCCATGTTAGTGAGGAAGCCCTCAAGGAACACGCCCACATACGGAGGGGTGAACGTAGAGCAGTCAAGCCAACCCCAGCTCATAAACCAGAACGGGATGGAAGACAGGATGCCGCCGAACAGAACGAAGGGGATGAACATGATAGGATTCAAGACGATGGGAGCGCCGAACAGGATGGGCTCGTTCACGCCGAACAGCGAGGGAATGAATGCGATCTTGCCAATCTCGCGCTGGACCTTGGACTTGGAGAACATGTACCAAATAACGACGCCCATGGTCACGCCCAGGCCGGTGAAGCCGCCGAATGCAGACATGGGACCAGGGGTGAAAATGTGGGTAGCAACGCCACCGGCCTGAACCGCCTCGATATTCTCGGCCAGGAACTGAGTAGCGATAGGCTGGACAATCGGTGAGAGCACCGAAGGATGGATGCCGAAGAAGAAGATGAAGCAGCGCAGCGTATGGTAGAACGTTACCGCAAGCGGGCTGTCCATGGAGCCGATGAGCGGAGCAAGCAGATTGGTGAAGATCTGGTTGGGCATGACGCCGAATACGCCCTGGCACACGATGCGGATAGCGAGGAACACGCCGATGACAATGATGGTTACCGGGATAATCTCGAAGGAGCTCGAGATAAAATCCGGAACAGAATCAGGCATCTTGATAGTGAAGTTGCGCTTCTTGCACCAGCGATAAAGCTCAACGGCAAGAAGTGAAGCGATCATGGCTACAAACAGGCCCTTGGAGCCGAGCGCAGACAAGGAGATTCCGCCCGCCTCGTCCATTTCCATGCCAAGAAGCAGGAATGCCACAAGCGCCATGCACAGGGAACCAGGAATGTCGAGGTCATATGACTTTGCGAGGTGGTACGCAGCGACAACGGCTACGAACACGGACATGAGGCCCATGGATACGGTATACGCGAGATCGAAGTAGGACGTATTATCCACGATCCAGACAGACAGAGGGTTGCTCTCTCCTATCATGTTGGGGATAGCAGAGGGAATAAGGCAGAACGAACCGATAAGCAGCAGCGGCGTCATAGCAACCATAGCTTTTTTGACGGCGCTCAGATGGGGCTGCTTATCCATCTTCTCGGCGATCGGACCGAGGTAGCGGTTGAGGAGATCTTCGAACTTATCGAATGCTCCCACCTTCTTGGTGGTGTCTTCCATTCATCTTCCTTTCTAGGAGTTGTATGCCAAGATGGTCCTATTCGCCAGCAGCCTCGCGGGCCATGTCGGCCTTCCTCTTTGCAATAAGAAGCTGCTTGAGCACGGTCGCCCCATCCATCTTGCCGTACGTATCCTGGTCAACGATCACATAGGGGATGTGACGCGGCTCGATGAGAGGCTTGATGGACTCCAGCTTATGCGCAACCTGGGGACCCATGATGAGTGCATCCATGTGGTCGACCTCTTGGTCGAGGAAGTCGGCGGCGATAGCCTTCAGGGTGAAGTCGTCGTCGTTAAGAGCCTTGCTCTCGTGAATGGTCTGCTTGATGCGATCCATCAGCATCGTGGTGGAGAAGCCGCCTGCGCAGCACAGTACGATGTCCATTTTCGCCATGATCGATTCCTTCCTACGTATGGCGTGATTGCCTATTTATCCTGCTCTGCGTCGCGTGCCTCGAAGATATTTACTATCTCCGCGATGAGATCGCGCGCGAGCTGGGAGGTCATATAGTGGTCCTGAGCATGGACCATGAGCAGATTTGCACCAGAGTCATCCGAACCCGACAGTGCCGCGGTAATGATCTCGGTCTGTACCTGATGCGCCTGGAGATCGGCCTCCTTCGCCTCTGCCAGCATGGCGCGGGCGCCCTCGTAATCATGCTCGCGGACCTTAGCCAGGGCGCCAAAAGCCTTGGCCTTGCTGGTGCCAGCCGCACCGATGATGGTCATAATCTGCTGCTCGTTAATTTCCACGGGACAGTTCCTTCCTTGCTGCGTGGATACGTACGGTAAGAAGTGACCCTGGGGGTCGACGCAACCCCCAGGGTCTTTAAGGGGGCTAGTCGAAGCTCTTAAGCTCCTCGTATGTAGCGCGATCGATCGACGTAGCGATGGCGCACACAAGGTCGACTGCGGCATCGAGATCGCCGCCGCGCATAACGGACCAAGATCCGTGGCAATAACGCACGGGCACGCCGATAACGGTGGCGAGCTTTCCATCGCCGACCAGGTGCGCGGTGCCGGCATCCGTACCGCCGCCCTTGAAGATGTCGCGCTGGAAGGGGATGTTGTTCTTCTCAGCGAGGTCGATGATGTGGTGGAGCATCTTCTCGTTGGGCACGTGCATGCGGTCGTAATGAACGATCATGGGGCCGTGGCCGCACTTGCGCTGGTTTTCCCAATTTCGGGTAAACTCTGGAGCATTGGCGATGTCAACCGGAATGACAATATCCGCGTCGAGATGTGCAGCGGCAGTTGCCGCGCCGCGGCAGCCAACCTCTTCGCTCGAAGAGCCGGCAAACCACAGCTCCGCAGCATGCGGGGTGCCCGCAAGGCGCTTCATGGCCTCAGTTACCACGTATACGCCGGCGCGATCATCAAATGCCTTCCCAAGCAGGATATCGCCCACGGGCTTGAGCTCGCAATCGGCGTCAAACGTGCCCCAGTCACCAATCTGGATGCCAAGCTCAGCAACCTCTTCTGCCGTCTCGCAGCCAAAATCGATATACATATCACCCGGCTGGCTCTCAAGGTCGGCGCGCTTGGCGAACAGGACGCCGCGCACCTTCTTGCCAGAACGCGTTTTGATGCGGACGATTTGGCTCTCGACGCTGTTCTTGCGAGGGCCGCCCACACCAATAACGTGCACCATGCCGATATCCGAGATATAGCGAACCATGAAACCGGCCTCGTCCATATGACCGGTAAACAGAACACGAACCGGATTCTCCTCGGTGCCAGCGCTCTTGAACATAATGCTGCCGAGCTTGTCGTACTCAACGGCATCGGCAATGTCATCGAGCTCCTCGTGCATTACCGCCCGCACCTCCGTCTCGCGGCATGCCACCGCGTCAGCATTGCTCAGGCGGGTAATAAGTCCTTCGTTCACGATGCTCCTTCCATCATGCGTTGTGACCGCGGCTCTAGGGATCGGGCCCCGTGTGCCGAGTGCGGCTGTTCAATTTGCAGTGTATGCGGCGAAGCGGGGAAATGCTTTATCCACCGCTTCACCCTTACGGTGCAAAGCCGAACATCCCCCATGGCTTCACCCCTGGAGTGAAAGGTGCAGGGATGGAATGAAAAACCCAGCACGGGATAATGGAAACGCTGATGCTCGAGCGCAAATCGCGCGCGGGGCATATCTCACGTTCATTGTGAAAGGGGTTCGCATGTCTGCGAAGTTTGACTTCGATGTCATGGCCGATCGATCGCTCGATCATGCACGCAAATGGGATCGAGAAATCATCCAGCAAAAGTTCCCGTATGCAAAAGAGGACTATATTCCCATGTGGATCGCCGACATGGACTTCCCCGCTGCACCCGCCGTCCGCAAAGCCCTTGTCGAAGTTGCAGAGAACGGGGCGTATGGTTACGGCTATGCCCACGACGGATTCTATAACGCTGTTATGTCCTGGCAGCACAGGCGTCATAACGTTGATGTAGAGCGAGATTGGATCACGCTCGCATACGGTACCGTCCCCACCATTCACTACTTGTACCAAGCGTTTTGCCAACCGAATGACTGCGCGATTCTCAACACGCCGGTATATGACCCGTTTGGCTACGCCGCCCACAATAACGGGTTCCGCATTATCTCAAATCCGCTTATCTACCAAGACCGCACCTACTACATTGATTTTGACCTGCTTGAAGAACAGATGCAGCGCTTCCATCCTCGCATTCACCTGTTCTGCTCCCCGCACAATCCCGGCGGACGTATCTGGACTCTTGAGGAAATCGAGCGCGTCGCAGAGATCTGCTATAAAAACAATTGCTTACTGGTTGTGGACGAGGTGCACTGCGAGCATATTATGAGCGGTGATTTTCATTCCGCCCTGCAGCTTCCCGACCGCTACCTCGACAACCTCATCGTGCTCACCTCGCCCAACAAGGGATTCAACCTCGGCGGCCTCAAGACCTCCTACTCCATGATTCCTTCAGCGCGCGTTCGCGACGTTTTCCGCCATCGCTTGGAGATGAATTCCATCACCTCGCCCAATACCTTTGGGTGCGCCGCAATCATCGCAGCCTACAACGAAGGCGAGGAATGGCTTGACGCCATCACCGATTACTTACGCGAGAGCTACAAGCAAACCGCCGATTTCATTGAAAGCCGCATGAAGGGCTGGGAGCTCATGCATATGCAAGCATCCTACCTACCCTGGGTGAATATCTCTGGAACGGGCGCCACCGCCACCGAGCTGTGCGAGCACATGGCGCGAGAAGCGGGCGTCATTGTTGGCGACGGCACGTTCTACGTAGATAACGGCAGTCAGTTCATCCGCCTCAACCTCGGTTGTCCTCGTGCACTATCATCCGAGGCGCTCCTTCGCATGGAAGCGCATCAGCTTGTGCGATAGCACGACCACGCACCGCAAGAAGCCCCCCAGTTCGGCGCCCGAGAGTCCGCTCCCGGGTGCCGCTCTTTTTTACAGTACAAAAGCTGAATCTTCATATCAACGCAATGCGCCGCAGGCCATTATTAAAGACATGCGGTGCAAGCGAGATTACAGGTAAGAAAGCATAGCGTCCAAGAACTGCTGGTAAGTGGTCGCCCGAGAGATAGATCGCATGGCGCCAGGAATGGTGAGAACTACGGCTATATGGTTGAACAGCTCGGAGAAAAACGCGCGGTCATCTCGTTTGATGGCCAGCATGAGAACCGCATGCACGGTTCTTCCCTGCCACGATAAGCCCCGAGGGAACAAAGCAACCGAAACCGCCGTGCGCCTAGCATCCATATCCACCGGATGCGGTAGCGCAATATCACAGTACGCGCTCGAAGACATCTCTTCGCGCTCTAGCAAACGCTCGCAAAAGTCATCAAACGCATAGCCCTCATCAACCAGACGGCCTCCCATCAAGTCAATCGCCTCACGCCAATTTGCAACATCAGGCTCAATGGAGAAAAACTCCTGACGAAAGAAGGTGCGCATATCGCGATTGAGCTCTTCGCGCTCGCGTGTTCGACGAATAGCATCGGCGCGCTCTTCAATAGCACGCGCATCACGACTGCCCAAGAACGAAGAAATCTGGACAACCGGCACGGAGGTATATCCCGAAATTGGAAACGTTGACACAACGAGATCGTAACGATCAAGAGAATCAACATCCTCAATCGATGACGCGACCGCATCGATAACGAGGGAGCGCTCGACCTCACGAGAAAACGCCTCGATACGTTCGGCACCATTCACGTTGTGCTGGGCGCACACGAGTAAGGCATGGAGCTTGTTCGCGCTTGTGCGCTGCTCTTCAATCAGGCACCCAACATGCAGTGCGATGTACGCAATCTCGTCCTCGTTAATCTCAAACCCCGTCTCGCTACGAATGACATCGGCCACAAACACCGCCACGTCATAGATAAACGGCTGCCCGTTCTTAATATCTCCCAGTTGAGGATTACGCAGCTGCATGTTCAGCGCCGCGCGAGAGAACAAATTGGCCAAATGGAGAGAAAAACGAAGCATGAAATCATGATCGGAAAAATCAAGCGAGAACACATCGCGCACTCGTCGCGCTATTACCTCCAGAACTTCAAACGCCTTTTTATGCTCCGGATCATCCAAAGCATTTCCACCAGTATGAATCAGATTCACGGAAAGCATCACGTACACTGCTTCGCGGTCGCTCTCGGCAACGGCAACATCGTAATCGCTCTCGATTGCCGCGCATATCTCTTCAACAGACTGCTCCAGTTCGCGTGAAAGTGCAACGTCAGAGCTACTTTCAGAATGCGGGCTACGCTTGACCGCCAAGGGGGCAGGATCGAAACCATTGAGCGTGCGCTCCACAAAAATAGCGATATGGATGATCAGATTCGAGAGGGCGTAATCGTTGATATAGAAACCGCGAGATTTTAAACTCGCATCGATCTGGCCACGAAGAGTCCTCAAGTCAATTCCAGGAAAATACCCGTTGATCATTTCAAATTGAGAGAAATAATCCTTTGTCTCATCAAAGATCAACTGAGCAACCATTTTACGTTCGCCCCGTGCACTACCTTCCACATGGATAGACCCGCCTCGTGACCGCAGCGACAAACCGTAATCGGTAAGCTCGCGCTTGATGGCAACAAGCTCGTTGTCGAGCGTCGCGAGCGAAATGTAGAGGGATTCGGCCAAGTCCGCGCAAGAGAGCTCACGATGGCGCATGAGAAGTTCAAACAATATGTAGCGCTTTCGCGCCTCAGCCGTCTGAGGGACCTCGGGGCTAACATTAGACAGGATACGAGAAGATGCTGCAGAATCGGCAAGGCGATAGCCCTTTGGGCCACTTTCGATCAATCCCTCATGCATAGAATTCAAGCGCATGATGTCAGTCTTGATAGTTCTGGACGAGCACCCCATTTCCTGTGCAAGCGCGGAGGCGGTGACCCAGGATGTCCGATCCGACAAGATGCGAACAATCCCCCGTTTGCGATCAACAGCCAAAGGGCACCTCCTTCTCCGTTACGAATTTCATGCTAAAGCAGTGAGATGTAGCAAGCTACGCCGAGTCTTTCACCACATAGGGGAAAGACTCGCGTTTGGATTTCGCAAGTATACCCATACGAAAGATGATGTTCGGACGTACCATCATGCTTGTAACAAATCGGTGTCACCGCGTCACTAGACCGTCGCGCTATGCGCCCAGCAACACTCTCCATAGAAAGGAATCAGCCTTGAAGATTAAATTGTTCGAGCTGCGAGGCGATGAGAGGCAAGCCTACGAGCGCGCAGTCGCCGCTCTGCCCGAAAGCTATACCATCGATGCCATTCCCGACATTCTCTCGGCAGACAACATCGAGAGCGTCGCCGGCTACGAGGCCGTCGTCATCAACAACAAGTCCATCTTGCCCGCCGAGCTTATCACGCGCATGGGCGAGCTGGGGGTAAAGCTGCTTTCCTCGCGTTGCATCGGCTACAACCACATCGATATCGATGCCGCCCATCGAATGGGCATCCATGTATGCAACACCACCTACCCGCCCTACGGCGTGGCAGAGTTCGCCGTCATGCTCATGCTCATGTCGCTGCGCAAATGCAAGCCCGCCCTTTGGCGCCAACACGTAAACGACTACTCGCTTGAGGGCCTGCTCGGCCGCGAGCTGCGAACCCTTACCGTGGGCGTGATGGGCACTGGGCGCATAGGCCGCGCCGTAATCGACAACCTCTCAGGATTTGGGTGCAAGATCCTCGCTTATGACCCCTTCCCCAATGCCGACCTCATTTCACGTGGAATATCATACGCGGACGTCAACACCCTCATTGAGCAAAGTGACCTTATCACCGTGCACATGCCGCTTATGGACAGCACGCGCAACATCATCGATGCGGAAGCGATCTCGAAAATGCGTGACGGCGTCGTGCTCATCAATGTGAGCCGCGGAGAACTTATGGATACCGATGCGTTGATCGACGGTATCGAGCGCGAGAAGATCGGCGCGCTCGCCATGGACGTATTCGAGGACGAGGCCGGCATTTACCATGAGAACCGCATGAACGACATCCTGGTAAATCGCAAGATGGCCTACCTTCGCCAGTTCCCAAACGTGCTGCTCACCAATCACATCGCTTTCTACACCGATGTTGATGTCGATAGCATGATCGAGCAGGGCGTTGCCAACATCGTTTCCATGGACAAGGGCGTCTGTGCAACCGAACTCTAACCTCGTCCGTTTGGAATGACCGCAGATTGTTGGCCTTCCTTCCCAAATCAAATCGCCATCCTTGGAGCACCGTCTATGATTCGTCTTATCAAGAGCAGTTTCAGCGTTATTGGAAAAGAGGGTTCGACCTTGGATGGCGAGGGCTTCATTCAGCGCCTGTGGAATGAAGCTAACGGCCACTTTGCAGAAATAAAACACCTGGCGAAAAGAGCCGAGGATGGCAGCTTGGTTGGAATATGGGGAGCGATGTCGGACCGCACCCATTCATATCTACCATGGGAAGACAACTTTAGAGAAGGTCTCTACTTAGCTGGGATCGAATGCGAAGACGAGGCCGAAGCTCCTCTCGGTTGGACCAAATGGACTATACCGAGCTTCGAGTACCTTGTTGTCGCCAATAAAGAAGGGGCATTCGATCAAACGATTGCTCATTTGCGCGCTGAAGGCATTCCACTTGCCGGCGCAGTCCATGAGTATATTGACCCAGCGACAACCCGTTGCCACCTCTATGTTCCCATTCGAAAAATAGAATAGCTTCGCCCCGCCCTGCCGCGTGAGCAATAACACCCACCGTCCTCAGCCACCGTCTACATAAACGTTTATAGAGCCCACGCGCCCTCCCCTATACTGGACGGGATTAACCTATCGATATCAAGCGGGGCGCTATGTACGACGTACTTGTAATTGGAACGGGCATCGCGGGGCTTTCCGCCGCCGTGAGCGCTGCGCAGGCGGGCGCGCGGGTTGCCCTTGCAAGCGCGGGCAAGCTGTTCTCCGGTTCGAGCTTCTACCCGGGCACCTGGGGTCTGGGCCTTATAGCGCCCGTGGACGATGCGGACGCCGCCGACCTTGCAGACACCATCAAGCGCGTGGGATGCGGCGTGGCCGTGCCCTCGCTGGTCGATGCATTCGCCCATGGCATCCGCCCGGCGCTGGCGTGGCTGCAAGAAGAGGTGGGCGTGGAGCTGATGGAGCCCTCGTCCACAGACGCTGCGTCCCAGAAGGCCTTTATCCCCTGCTTTGACCATAAGCACCGCCAATGGCGCGGCCTTACCCGCCAATCTATGCAAGACGCGTTTACAGGCGCGATCGATCGCTTTGGCATCGATCTACTCGAGCGCCATGAGCTTGTTGACCTTATGGATAGAGGCGACCGGCTTGCGGGCGCGCTGTTCCTCAACACCGCTACCAAGCGCTTCGCCGCCGTGGGCGCGCGAGCCGTGATCCTGGCGACCGGCGGCACCAGCGGACTGTTTGAACGCACGCTGACGTCCAGGGACGTGCTGGGGTCCGTCCAAGGCATCGCCCTAAAACACGGATGCTCGCTTATAAATATCGAGTTCATGCAGATGATGCCGGGACTGCTCTCGCCCGCCCGCGGCGTCGTCTTCAACGAGAAGACGTTTCGCTACGCCGTTCCTCACGAGTCGCTGGACCGCGCGCGCCACTCAACGGCCGACCTGCTTGAGATGCGCTCTGGCTACGGCCCCTTTACCAGCAGGCTCGCGTCGCGCGCCGTTGACTTTGCCATAGACTCCGCCGGCGAGGACGGCTGGCCCGTCACCATGAACTACCCCAAAGACGACGTGCCCGAATTTGTCCAAACCTTTAGCAGCTGGCTTAAAGATGAGTTTGGCGTCAAACCGGATACGCCGCTGCGGTTGGGCATGTACGCCCACGCCTCCAACGGAGGCATTCGCATCAATAGCCGCGGCGAAACGGGCGTGGAGGGCCTATACGCATGCGGCGAGGCAACGGGAGGCATGCACGGCGCCGACCGCATAGGCGGGCTCTCAAGCGCAAACGGCGTGGTCTTTGGCAGGGCGGCAGGCAAGGCCGCGGCGAAATACGCTCGCGTCGCCTCCGCTTCGCGCGACATTGACGCAGACACGGGCGACGCCGAGGCACCGCTGAAGGTTCCCGTGCAAACGCGAGCGATCGAGATGTACAACGCCACCAAGATCACCGGAGAGCTGCACCGCCTTATGAGCGAGCACTGCATGATTCGCCGTACGGAAGACGGCCTGGATGCCGCGCTTGAACAGATCGTCGAGCTTGAGGAGACCGTTCGCGATATAGCCGTGAAGCCCTCGCAGGCAAACGATTCGGCGAACCGCAGCGCCATGCTCTACCATCGCTTGAACAACCAGCTGCTGCTGGCCCGCGCCATGGTCGAAGCGATGCAGGAGCGCAGCGAAAGCCGCGGTTCGCACGCGCGAGCGGACCATCCGCAAGAGGATCCCGCGCTGGCCCACCCATCGCGCGCATTCTTAACGGGTAGACGCAACACGCTCAACGTCTCGATTGGATAGCAGCGGGCGCAAATAGGATATCCCCGCGCCCATGAAAGGACGCAAGGGCTATGAAGAAGGCACCGTTGTGGATGGACGCTCCCGCTCGGCGTCCGCCCCAAGACGCACCCGAAGCCGCTGAGCGGCCTCAGCGGCCTCGTTGCGCCCCACCCCCGCCTTAAAACCAAGTCGCTCGCCTTCGGTGAGGTCAATGAGGGCCACGAGGCGGGGATCGGATTTTTATACACGCTCTACGGGGAGCATATTTAGACCGAAACGTAGCCGCTTATTCATAACATGCGTAGTTTATATATCGAATTTTAAGAGAGTTGTAGCCATCTCACACAGCGCAACAACACTCTGTGTAGTTACTATAAGCCACCTGAGGACTCGCTTGGGGCTGTCTTGCGCCTCAACGCCCCTCAACACAGCCCACTTCATGGCCCAGCTTACCCGCCTCGTGGCACTCATTGACCATCCCGAAGCGGGTCGATTTTCCGCCCTCGTTTTTGTCTGGATACAACGGGTGGAAATCGCAGTTAACGGAGGATCCGAATGTATATCGGCAATCCCTGGCGAAAACTAGATCATAGTTCGATCTATAATAAAAAACTCCCTTGGTGGGAGTTGAGAAATCAGATGGTGGACCGTCAGGGATTCGAACCCTGGACCTTGGGATTAAGAGTCCCCTGCTCTAGCCAGCTGAGCTAACGGTCCAACTATGTTAGACAACGTGTGAAGAGGATGGTGGACCGTCAGGGATTCGAACCCTGGACCTTGGGATTAAGAGTCCCCTGCTCTAGCCAGCTGAGCTAACGGTCCAACTATGTTAGACAACGTGTGAAGAGGATGGTGGACCGTCAGGGATTCGAACCCTGGACCTTGGGATTAAGAGTCCCCTGCTCTAGCCAGCTGAGCTAACGGTCCAACTATGTCTTCAAGGTGAAGCGTGGGGTGGGTAAAGGGACTCGAACCCTCGACCTACGGGACCACAACCCGTCGCTCTAGCCAACTGAGCTACACCCACCATGTCTTCACTCGCGCGAAGCGCTAGGCTATTATGCAACGGAATCGCGGCGCGTGCAATACCCAATTTGAAAAGATTTTTATTCATGTGGACGCTCTTCACAACCCGGCTGTCGTCGTCGCAGCTCACGGCACCTATCCCCTATCAATAAGAAAGCGCCCCGTCGTCCTGGCGAGGCGCTTTCAAAAGCAATCTTATCCGCGTGCAAGCCGGAAAGACTATAGGGGCGCCAAAGAGGGGCGCCATCCCTTCCTAGTAGGTAAGGTCGGAATCATCCAGGCTGCCGCTAAAGATACGGTAAGAGATCACGTGGTACACCAGCACCAGCGGAACGCCGATGCAGGCGATGATGGTCATGGCGATCAACGTGAGGTCGCTCGAGGCGGCGTTGGCGATGGTGATGGAGAACGCCGGCGCGGTCGCAGGGATAAGGTTGGGGAACAGCGAGGCCGCGAACATGCCCACCAGACCCACGCAGCCCAGGCTCACCAGCACGTGGCGGGCGATGTCTGCCTTGCGGCAGGCACTCTTGCAGGCGACAACGGCCGCCAGCGAGGCCGCAAAGACCAGGGCGAACACAGAGGACACCGTGTTAGCGGTGATGCCGGCGGCGCTATTGGGCGCAACCACCATCATGAACTGCAGGCCAACCAGCGCAAAGACAACCAGGTCGGCGATCGCCAGGCGTCCGCGAAGGACGGTGGCGCGGACCTTGAGGCCGCTGTCCTTGGGCGCCTTCAGGGCGATCCAGGAGCTCCCCTGCACCAGCATGTGCACCAGGCCCAGCACGCCGCAGGAAAGGGCGAACGGGCTCAGCAGGTCAAAGAAGGTGCCGGTGTAGTCGCCGGCGGCGTTCAGGGGCAGACCCTGGACAACGTTGCCCACCGCGACGCCAAACAGCAACGCGGGCAAAAGGCTGCCGACAAAGAACAGCGCGTCCCACAGCTTGGCCCACGCCGGATCGTGCGCGCGGAACTCAAGCGCGGTGGCGCGGACGATGAGGCCGAAGAGAACCAGCATGATAGCCAGATAAAAACCGGAGAAGCTGGTGGCGTAGGCCGGGGCGAACGCGGCGAACAGCGCGCCGCCCGCGGTGAGCAGCCAAACCTCGTTGCCATCCCACACCGGGCCGATGGCGCGGCGGATCACGGCGCGGTCGCGCTCGTCGCGGGCCAAGAACGGATAGAGCACGCCGGCTCCCAAGTCAAAACCGTCCAGAACAAAGTAGCCGCAGATCAGCACGGCGATAAGGACAAACCACAGGATTCCCAAAGCGGTCATCTACTCCACCTCCCCTTCTGCAGCGGCAGCATCGGCGGCAAAGGACAGCGATGCGGACGAGGAATCCTCGTCCTTGTCGGTAGCCAGGAACGCATCCGGGCCGGCCTTGATGGTCTTGGCGACCATGCGCACCCAGCCCGCGAACACAACCAGGTAGACAACAACAAACAGGCCCATGGTGATCATGAGCTGCGTGGCGTCGACTGATGCCGATGCCGCGTCGACCGTCTTGAGCTCGCCAAAGACGATCCACGGCTGACGGCCGAGCTCTGCGGTGATCCAGCCAAACTCGATGGCCAGGTACGGGGCGAGCCACGCCAGCATGAGGATGACCAGCGGCCAGCGCTTGCCGGCCAGCTTGCCGCGGACGATGAGGAACGACAGGATCAGCGTGATGCAGATAACGCCGAACAGCGCGACCATGGCGTGGTAAGACTGGAAGATGGCGTTTACAAACTCGGGACGCTCGTCCTCGGCGAAGTCGTTGAGGCCGGGATACTCGGTCTCAAAGCTCTGGTCCGCCAAGAAGGAGGTGCCGCCGGGGATGGAGAGCGCGTAGGTCTCCTGCTTCTCTTCGTCCACCCAACCAAAGAGGGACAGGGCAACGGGGCCCTCCTCATACTGGCCCTCCATAGCGGCGAGCTTGCTGGGCTGCGTGCGCGCGACGGCGAGCGCCTGGGCGTGGGCGGCGGGCAGCATGAGCAGGGCGGTCACCACGCCCACGATGGTGCCCACGCGGATAAAGATGTGGGCGGAGCGCTGGTCGCGCTTTTTCCACAGGTAGAAGGCTCCCACGGCGATGCACACAAAGGCGCCCAGGATCAGCAGGGCGATGACGGTGTGGAAGAAGCGCTGCAGGGTGGTGTGGTTGAGCGCGGCGGCGAAGAAGTCGGTGAGCACGGCCTTGCTGCCGTTGTAGGAATCGACCACCTTGTAGCCCGCGGGCGTCTGCATCCAGGAGTTGGCGATGATGATCCACAGTGAGCTGAGCATGGAGCCAAACCACACCAGCCAGGAGCTGACCATGTAGAAGCGGCGCGACACGCGCGAGCGGCCAAACAGCAGCACGCCCAAAAAGACCGACTCGAGGAAGAAGGCGAACAGGGCTTCGGCCGCAAGCGGCGCACCAAAGATGTCGCCCACAAAGCGCGAGTAGCCCGCCCAGTTGGTGCCAAACGAGAACTCCATGGTGATGCCGGTGGCGACGCCCACGGCAAACGTCATGGTGAACAGCCTGGTCCAGAACTGCGCCCGGGCCTCGTCATGGGCATCATGGCTTTTGTACGCCTTGGTAGTCATGATGGCCACGATGAGTCCGAGACCGATGGACAACGGAACGAACAGGTAGTGATACAGCGCGGTGAATGCGAATTGCATTCTCGCCAAGCTAGCTGCGTCCACGTACATCCCCTCCCTTTATTCCGACGGGACCACGTGGATTCTGCCATCCGGACAGCCGCTTCCCGTACGATGCACAGCATGTAATGATACCCGATTAGAAGCACATGCGTAATCAGGTACAGGATATACTTCTGCACCATGATACAAAGCTAGAGAAGCCGTGGGAACATAGGTTAGCTTATGGAGCGCTTTGCCATCCTGCGCCTTACAAAAGAGCTCGCGGCGACGCCCGTTATAGCGCCCATGCAATCGAGGAGCACGTCTGCCACCTGGCCGCAGCGGCCGGGAACAAAGAGCTGGATGACCTCGTCCAAAGAAGCCGCGATCAGCACGGTGGAGACAATGGAAAGCACGCGGGCGCAGTCCAGATGCGCATGGCGATCAAGCGCGGCGGACACGGAAACGCCCAGCGCCGCGTACTCGGTGAAGTGGGCCATCTTGCGGATGATGAAGTTGCTGACCCAGCTTGCGGGCAGGCCGAGGTCGACGAGGAAGCCTTGGACCATGGCGAGCACGCCATGGCTGATCTCCGAGCTGTCGGATCCCGGAACCATGGAATTGCACCATATGGCGAGGACGATGACGACGGAGGCCGCCAGCCAGGGAATCGATATGGAGGACCGCAGCCTCTGCATGGGAGCCTACGCCTCCTCCACCTGCAAGCGCGGCATGGCGGCGGTGCCGCCCTGGATAACGCGCAGGAACTCGCGGCTGGTATGACGCATGCTTTGCGACTCGATGTGGTTGAGCTCTTGGTCCAGAAGCTGGTTGACGTGGGAATGCACGGCGGTTGCGCGGCGCCCCTCGTTGACGGCGGCGACGCGCGGGGCGAAGTGCGCCCCCATGGGTGCCGCGGGCGCGGCGGGCTCTTCCAGAATCGCCAGGGCCTCCGCCCACATCTCCTCATGACCGGAATAATCGACCATGGGGACCTCGACGGTCTGGGTTTCATTGTCCGCGGACGAGGACGCCGCGGAGGCGACGGGCTCTGCAGCGACGTCCGCGGCATCTGCGGCAGATGCGGCAACGGCGACGGGGCCTGCCTGGGCGGGCTGGAATACAAAACCGGAGGGCTCGTCCAAATCAAGATCGATCAGCGAGGTTGCCTGCACGGCAGCGCCCGCCTGCGGAGCGACCGTTACGGGCTGCGCCGGCTGCGCCACGGGTGCCACGGCCGGCATGTCCTCTTCTGCGACCATGATGTCGAGAGAGCCCATGGCGGCCTCACGCGAGGCGATCTCGTCCAAGCGATCTTTGGAAAGAGACTCGGTAACGCCCTCGCGCGATGCGGCTATCGCCATGAAGGTGGCCGTAGCGTCCGCGGGGACGGAGGCGTCACCGGCGGCGGCGTCGGTTGCGACGGCCGCATCGGCGGATGCTCCCGCGGCGGCCGCAGGGGCGGCATGGCGGGCCGCGGAGGCCCGGCCGACCACACCGGTAGCGCCGGAGCGGGCGAGCTCCTCGAGCGCGATCTGGTAAATGTCCTTGGACTGTAAGGGATCGCAGCTAACGGGCAAGCTGTCCGAGAGCATGGAGTCGATTTCCTCCCACGCCTGGGCCTCGGACATGGCGTCGGCGGCGCGCGCGATCACGGGAACGTCGTCGGGCTTGCCGTGGCGGCCAAAGAAGCGCTCGATATCCGCCTCAAATGACGTGGTGACGGCGGCAGACGCGCACTCGCCCGCGGCAAACGGCGCCGCATCGCCGGATTCCTGCTCAAAGGTGCCCTGCGCGGAGACGGGGGCGTCGGCCTGGGCGGTGGCGGTGGCAGAAGCTGATTCGGCGGCGCGCTCGGCCTCGCGGCGATCCATCATGTCGAACAGCGAGCTCGAGAGCACATAGGCCCCCACTCCCGCAAACGACCCCAGAGCAAAGGGGATGCTCAAGGAGGCAACGGTCGCCTGGGCCTCGGGCGAGGACTGCGTGGCGACATGGGCAAGAAGCGGCACGGCGAGGCCTATGCCACCGGAAATACCCACGGCGATTGCGCGGTGTCCATGCTGTTTGGAAGCCATGACCGTCTCCTCATGCTGCGAATAGTTGACGCTGCCGCCCGGGGCGAAAGCGTATCTGTGCGTGCGCGCTCGCGGGGATCACAAAGAACGGTTGTGTTGGACCATTCATCCAAGCAACGGATTGTGGTTTGATTCATCTGCGTTTTCCGTCGCGAACATTACACGTATTATGCGAGAATCCGCTGTTTAAAGCAAGAATACTTGGTAACGCTACATTGATTTGCGGCATACGGCGACCGCGTGGTTGCAACGCGGCTCAACGGGGAAGAAACCTAGGTATGCGAACAAGCCTGCAAAGGAGGAATCGATGCCGAATATCGCGATTGTCACGGGGGCGTCCTCGGGTCTTGGTAGAGAATTTGTCCGTCATATCGACCAAGGCGAATGCGGCAAAGTGGACGAGATCTGGGTTATCGCGCGCCGCGCGGAGCGCCTGGAGGCGTTGGTACGGACCACCGGCACGCCCGTGCGCCCGTTTTGCCTGGACCTCACCGACCCCCTCTCATTCGATCTGGTCGAGGGGGCGCTGGCGGAGACCAAGGACGCCCGGGTGACGCTGCTGGTCAACAACGCGGGCTTTGGCGTTTTTGGCGATATGGCCCTGCAGAAGCGCGACGACGCGCCGTGCATGATAGAGCTGCTGGTCCGCGCTCCCATCGAGATGATGTACCGAGCGCTGCCGTTTATGAGCGCCGGCTCCAGAATCATCAACATCGCCAGCGTGGCATCCTTCATCCCCCAGCCGCGCCTGGCCGTATACTCTGCGGCAAAGCGGTTTATCCTGGACGTCTCGCGCTCGCTTGACGCGGAGCTGGGCGACGTTGACATTCACGTGACCGCCGTGTGCCCAAAGTTCATGGACACGGAGTTTCTCAGCTCTCCCGGCGACAAGCGCACCGCCGAGAAGATGACCGTCATAGGGTTTGAAAAGCCCGATCACGTGGTCAAGGCGGCCCTGCGCAGCGCGCGGCTGGGCAAAAGCCTGTGCATTCCCGCCGCCGACATGAAGGCGCTCTACGCCGCCTCGCGCGTCGTCCCCTATAAGCTCGCCCTCAAGATCGAGCGCGCGATAGGAGCCCTATAAGGAGCTCTATAGAGAAAGGGGCCGGCGGGCGAATCCTTGAGTAGGAAGCGCCTGCCGGCCATTTGATTATAAGGACGAGGATACGCCGCGGCTACATGGCGTCCGGGTGATCCGCCGCCTTCTTCGCGGAGCGGATGAGGAATTCCTCGTTGCTGTTGGTGCCCTTGAGGCCCTTGATGAACGACGCCGCAGCGCGCTCGGTATTGTTCATATTCGCCAGGATCCTGCGGATACCCCAAACAAACGGCTGGATGCTCTTGTCGATAAGCAAATCCTCGTTGCGGGTACCGGACTGGACGGGATCGATAGCCGGGAAGATTCGACGGTCGGCCAGGTCGCGGTCGAGCTTGAGCTCCATGTTGCCGGTGCCCTTGAACTCCTCGAAGATGACCTCGTCCATCTTGGACCCGGTGTCGACCAGCGCGGATGCCAAGATGGTGAGCGAGCCGCCGTTCTCGATGTTGCGGGCGGCACCCAAAAAGCGCTTGGGCGGGTACAGCGCCGCGGAGTCCACGCCGCCGGACAGAATGCGGCCAGAAGCGGGGGCGGCCAGGTTGTACGCGCGCGCAAGGCGGGTGATGGAATCAAGCACCACCACTACGTCGCCACCCATCTCGACAATGCGCTTGGCGCGCTCGATGACCAGCTCGGACACGCGGGTATGGTTGTCCGCCGGCATGTCGAACGTAGAGGCGACCACGTCGCCGCGGATGGAGCGCTGCATGTCCGTGACCTCTTCGGGGCGCTCGTCCACCAGCAGGCAGATCAGGTGCACCTCGGGGTTGTTGGTGGCGATGGACTGGCAGATCTTCTTCAAGATGGTGGTCTTACCGGCCTTGGGCGGCGAAACGATGAGGCCGCGCTGGCCCTTGCCAACCGGAGCCACAATGTCGATGGCGCGACCGGTGATGGACTCCTTGCCATGCTCCATCTTGAGGGGCTCGTTGGGATAGATGGGCGTGAGGTCCGCAAATTTTGGACGATGCCTCATCTCCTCCGGGTCGCGGCCGTTGATGCTGCGAATCTTGGCCAGGCCGGGGAACTTGTCGTTGGCGCGCGAGGGGCGCAGCGTGCCGGCGATCACGTCGCCGCAGCGAAGGCCGGCGGCGCGAATCATGTTGGCGGGAACAAAGGCGTCATCGCGGCTGGGCATGTAGCCGTGGGCGCGAATGTAGCCAAAGCCCTCGTTGGTGATATCCAGGATGCCCTCTATATCGCGGAAGCCCTCGGCGCGGGCGATGGCGGCGTAGACCTCTTCGACCAGCTCGGCTTTCTTCTTGCCGGCGTAGTCGATGTCGAGCTCCTTGGCCTTCTCGCGCAGCTCGGCGACCTTGCAGGCAGCCAGCTCTTCGCGAGAGACGCTGGGCTCCACGGGGCCGTTGAAGCGATTGTTGCGCTGCTTGCGGTTCTGCTTGTTATTTCGCTTGTCGTTGCGATCGGCGCGGTCGTTGCCGTTGCGGTCGTTGCGGTCGCCGCGGTCGTTGCGGTCGTTACGCTGGGGGCGATCGAAGCGCTGCTCCGATCCCTCCTCGCCCTGCTGGCGATCACGCGCGCGCGTGGAGTGGGAGCGGCGAGATTGGCGACCCTGCGGCTGCTCTTCGGCGAGAGCCGCCTGCTTCTCGTCCTTGGCGGCATTATCTTCGCCCTGAGAGGGCTCCGGCGCTGCGGACGCCTCTACCGGGGCAGCGTCCACGGGCTTCTCGTCCTTAGCCTCATCTGCCTGGAGCTTTGCCTTGGAAGCCGCGCGGCGGGCACGACCGGGACGGTTATCGGATTTCTTCTCGGATTCACCCGACGCGTTCGCTGCGTCAGGGGAAACGGATTCGGAGGCGGGTGCCTCATTAAGCGGGGCCTGCGCGGGCTGGTCCTGGGCGGGCTGTGCTTGCGCGGGCCGGCCCTGGGCCTCATGGGCGGGGGCGTCCCCCTGCGAGGCGAGCTTCGCGGCGGCAAGGGCGGCAGCGGCGGCGCGCTCGGCCTCGATATACGCCTTGGGCTTGCGGCCGCGGCGGTGCGGCCTCAGCGCGGGATCGATCAGCGATGCGGCGTCGAGCGGGGTGGGCGCAGCTTCGCTATCGGGGGAGCCGGCGGATGCGAGCATCTCTGCAGCGCGCTCCTCCATACGGCGCTGGCGGCGCACCACAGACGCCTGGGAAATCTGGGCAAGGGCGCGGGCCTGCGCAACCTCGGCAGACGGCGCCTGCTCAGAGGCGGCTTCCGCCTTGGCGGCCTTGGGCTTGCGACCACGGCGCGGCTTGGGCGCCTGCTCCACCTGCTCCTCTACCGCTTTGGGCTTGCGGCCACGACGACGGGGCTTTGGAGCTTCCTCTGCCGCATGAGGCGCATCGTCCACCTTAGGGGCTGCGGCATCGGAAACCGCCGCATCGCCCTCGTCCTTCTTAGCGGCTTTGGAACGAGTCGTTCTGGGCTTGCGCGCGGGCTTCTCGGCAGCGGGTTTTTCATCTGCCGGCTGCGCTGCGGGTGCAGGGCGCTCCGCCGCCGCGGGCTTCTCTGCGGGCGCGGGCGCCGCATCTCCAACGGGCTTTACCTCCGCCGCACGAGATGGCGCGGGCGCGGGAGCCTCAACCTGTTGGCGAGTTTCAACCTGGCTGGACGGCGCTCCGGACGCCTCCATGGACTCGGTCTTGTTATCGTCTGACACTATGCCTGCTCAACTTTCTTCCAGTCAGCCTCAAAAGAAGCGATTCCCCTATCCGTCAGGGGATGCCTGAGGCATTTTTTCAGCGCCCCAAGGGGCACCGTTGCTATATCGGCGCCCAAAAGGGCGGCCTGGGTAACATGGTTTGGCGTGCGCACGGACGCGGCGATGATCTCGACCTTGTCGTCGACGTTCTTGCCGCTCCAGTCATAGTTACCAATGCAGGTAACAACATCTGCAAGCTGGGCGACGCCGTCTTCGGAGATATCGTCGAACCGCCCGATAAACGGGCTGATGTAGCGCGCGCCGGCGTTAGCGGCCAGCAGCGCCTGCGGGGCGGAGAACACCAGCGTCATGTTGACGCGCACGCCCTGGTCCGCGAGCTTGCGGCACGCCTCAAGGCCCGCCTCGCAAACCGGCAGCTTGATGACAATGTTGGGAGCAAGCGCGGCCAGGCGCAAACCTTCCTCGACCATGCCGTCTGCCGTGGTGGCGGTGGACTCTGCGGAAACGGGAAGCCCTTCGCAAAGCTCGGCGATCTTGAGCATATGGGATTCAAAATCCGCGAGCTTGCTGCCCGTCTTTGCGTACAGCGAGGGATTGGTGGTGACGCCGGCAAGGCAACCCCAGCTTTTCGCCTCAGCGATCTCGTCCAAATTAGCTGTGTCGATGAAGAATTTCATGCTGAAACCTCCTATTTCGCGCCGCGGTATACAACAAGCCACACTCCGCGGTGGCCGCGCATGCGCGCTTATACGCTATGGAAAGGGGATGTTCAAGGTTGCTGCAGCATTGCGGCTCGCATGTAAACGACCCTGAGTGTAGCACATGTCGCCAAATGCGCATTCAATTATTGAAAACCCATTGGACAAACGGCCGTTCTTGAAATATATCCGGAGCACGCGCGATTCGCGGCGCCCGCAAGAAGACGCCCTACGCCTTTACCTTGAATACAAAGAAACGTTGGCCGATATAATTCAGCAATACAAACAAGCACATACCGACCAACATAGCGCCGTTTTCTTGCACCGATAGGGGCGCGGAGGCGAGCGCGGAGGCGACCAGCGGCTTTGCAGCGCCGTAGGCCAGCAAGTAGCAGCAGGAAATATTGATGATGAACCGGGGCACGGAAGAGGATGCGGACGAGGAATCCTTGAAGGTGAAGCGGCGGTTGAGCACGTAGCTCACAATGCTGCCCACCACGTAGTTCGACGCGGACGAGACCCAGTAACTCAAATGCGCGACGTTGTAGGCCAAAAACATGGTTCCGGTCCCCACCAACGTGTTGACGACTCCCACGGCGATGAATTTAAGAAACGTCTTATCGCAGAGCTTCTTGATCAGGCTGCCCATCTGCATCCGTTCCGCACGCCTCGGCGATGATATAGCGCGGGCGGCTTTTTACTTCCTCGTAAATCTTCGCGATATAGTACCCGATAATGCCAAGGCTGATCATCACGATGCTGCTGGAAAAAAGCTGTAGCAGGATAACCGTGGTGAATCCCTCGAGCGCCTGGCCGGCGATCTTTTGGGCCAATGATATGAAGCCGAAGACAACCGAGATAACCAGCATGATCACGCCCAGCACGGTAACCAGCTGCATGGGCGCCGTCGAGAACGAGGTGATGTTGTTGACGGCGTATTTCACCAGCGAAAGCGTGGACCACTTAGACTCCCCCGTCTCGCGGTCCGCAACATCGAACTCGATCGCGGCCGTCTTGAATCCCACCCAAGACGAGAGCGCGCGAAAGAAGGCGCAGCGCTCGCGCATGTTGACAAGAACCGTGACCGCTTTTCGGTCGAGCAGCTTGAAGTCTGAAGCATGGGCCATATCGAAACCGGTTGCCTTGCTGATCACGGCGTAGAAGATGCGCGCGGCCAGGCTGTGAAGAGCGCCCTCGGACCCGCGACTGGCCTTTTGGCCCTCAACGATCTCATAGCCGTCCTGCCAAAGGCGATACATCTCGACGATCTTCGCCGGAGGATGCTGCAGGTCGCAATCGATCACCACGCAGCAATCGCCCTTGGCGCTGGACAAACCGGCAAGAATAGCGGACTCCTTGCCAAAATTGCGGGAGAAGCGAACACCGCGCACCCGGGATGATGCGGCGCTGGCATCCTGGATCCGATCCCATGACCCATCGCGCGATCCATCGTCCACAAACACCATCTCGAAGGGAATCGACGCTGCATCCAGCACGTCCGCGATCACGGCGGCGGTGCGGGGCACCATGGCCTCCTCGTTATAGGTGGGGATGACGACAGACAACATGCGGACGGGCGCTCCTTTATCTCGCGTTACCCGCGCCGCAGGCACGGCGCGCAACCAATAACTATAGTGCAAGGGCCCCCGCAATGTCGCAGGCGCCCTTGGAACTCATCGCTATGACAAGGTTAAGAGCTGAAACTACATCTGCTCGGGCGCGGAAACGCCGATGAGCGAGAGGGTGAGCGCCAGCACGTTGCGAACAGCGTCGCATGCGGCAAGGCGGGCGCGGGACAGCTCGGCGTCAACCGGGCGGCCCTCGCTAGGCAACACCTGGCAAGCCTGGTAGAAGCTGTGGAAGCCGCCGGCCAGCTCCTCTGCGAAGTGGGTGAGGCGGAACGGCGCGCGGTCGCGGGCGCAGCTGGCGATAAGGTCCTCGAGCTCGGAGATCTTACGGGAGAGGGCGAGCTCGGTGGGATCGGTCAGCAGCGCGTAGTCCACGTTCTCGCCGATAGCCTGGGCGGCCACGGCGTCCATGCCCATCTCGGCAGCCTGCTCCGGCGTGACGCCGGCGGCCTTGCGCAGGATGGAGCAGATGCGGGCGTGGGCGTACTGCACGTAGTACACCGGGTTATTCTGGCTCTTCTCCTTAACGGCCTCGATATCGAAGTCGATAGCCTGGTTGGAGGAACGGGAGATCAGCGTGTAGCGGGTGGCGTCAGCGCCGACCTCGTCCACGAGCTCCTGGAAGGTGACCATGGTGCCCTTGCGCTTGGACATGCGGATGGGCTTGCCGTTGCGCAGCAGGTTGACGAACTGGCCCAACAGGACCTCGAACTTGCCGGGGTAGCCCAGAGCGTCGCAGACGCAGCGGACGCGGTTGATGTAGCCGTGGTGGTCGCAGCCCCAGATGTCGATGACGTGGTCGACGCGCTGGAACTTATCCCAGTGGTAGGCGACGTCGGAAGCAAAGTAGGTGTACTCGCCGTTGGCCTTGACCAGGACGCGGTCCTTGTCATCGCCCAGGTCGGTGGAGCGGAACCACAGAGCGCCGTCCTTGTTGTAGAGATAGCCCATCTCATCGAGCTTGGCGAAGGCGCGGTCTACCGCGGAGGTGCCGGCGTTGGGGCCCTCGGTGTCCTTGATGTAGACGGTGCGCTCGGAGAACCACTTGTCGAAGTCGCAGCGCACGTCATGGCACAGCTGGCGCATGTTCTCCACCATCTTGGCGTAGCCCTCCTCGCGGAAGTAGAGCATGCGCTCCTCATCCGTGGCGTGGGCCCACTTGTCGCCGTCCTTCTTATAGAAGGCAGCGGCCTCGTCGATGATGTAGGTGCCGCCGTAGGCGTTGCCGCCCAGGCCCTGGGTGAAGGCGTCCATGTAGGGGTGGCTGTCCAGGTGCTCGTCGGCCTCGTCCTGAACGTAGTTGTCGCGGTCCTTGGCGAGGAAGTCGCGGGCGGCGTCGATGTCCAGGCCCTGCTTCTCCATGATCTCGACCAGCTGCATGTAGCGGTAGGAGATGGAGTTGCCAAAGACGTCCATCTGGGAGCCGTGGTCGTTGATGTAGAACTCGCGCTGGATGTCATAGCCGGCGTGGCTCATCACGCGGCAGAGCGAATCGCCCAGAGCGGCCCAGCGGCCGTGACCCACGTGCATGGGGCCGACGGGGTTGGCGGAGACGAACTCGACCTGGGTCTTGAGGCCGCCGCCGACGTTGGACTTAGCGAAGTCCATGCCCTTGGCGCGAGCCTCTGCCAGCACGGCGTTGTTGGCCGCGGCGTTGAGGTAGAAGTTGATGAAGCCCGGGCCGGCGACCTCCACCTTGGCGATGGAAGCGTCCTGGGGCATGTTGGCCGCGATGGCGTCGGCGATCTTCTTGGGGGCGCAGTGGGCGAGCTTGGCCGACTTAAGGGCGCAGGTGGAGGTCCACTCGCCGTGAGAAGTGTCAGCCGGTCGCTCCAGGCCGCAATCCTCCAGGTCGAACGCGGGCAAATCGCCGGCTTCCTGGGCAGCGGCGAGCGCAGCGCGCACCAGCTCTTCAATCTTCTCTGGCATAAATGATCCTCCTCAAATTCCCGCCCCGAAATGTTGGTCTCGCGGGGCACATGCATGGATGTGCTTGGTACTTTAACATACTGCTGTATTTGCTGGTAGCTTATATATGTGTCCGCTGGCAAAACATCGGCGAATCAGCATACCGCGCTCAATGTCGCGCATATCGTCCAGTATTTGGACCAGAAGACATACCTTGCCTTCTACCAGCGGCTTTTCTTTTCACATATTAGCCTGTTGTGTAAAACTCGCAGCGTACGGGGATGGTTTTATGGAGACTTCAAGTCCATATTCCGATACGCATGCTATGATTAGGAAGTCGCAAAAAACAGTAGCATATCAGATTCGCAAGTGATGGAGTAAGAGCATGTTTAGTATCGGCGAGCACATTATCCACCCGGGACAGGGCGTCTGCACCGTAATGGGCTATGAGGATGCGCCCTCCCCCATGATCATCCTGGAAGCGAAGCGCGGTCACGCCAAAACGCGCATGATGTACCCGGTTGCGCAGCAAGATCGCCTGCACACCTGTATCTCTCGCGAAGTTGCGGAACGTCTTTTGGATGATTACGACGAGATTGAAGTCGACCCCTTTACGGAGCGCAACAGCTCGCTTGAGGAGACCTACTTTAAGAAACAGCTCAAATATGGGGCGCCGCAAACCATTCGCGTCGCAAAGACCATGCGCCAGCGCATCCGCGATGCAGAGGCGCAGGATAAAAAGCCCAGCAGCTATTACACGCGCGTGCTCAAAGAAGCCCACCGCCGTGCCCTGGAGGAGCTTGCCGTGGCGCTTGAATGCACGGAAGATGATATTGAGAAGCGCTTGGCGCAGATGGATCCCAGCTTCAACTAGCGACTCCGCGCTCCCGAACGCAAGGACGGACGTTCCGCCCGCGCGCCCGGGAGCGTTTTTTTGACCGGCGGCGGAGCATGCGCCCATTTGACGCGAACGTCCCCGGCGGCATGCCCCGCCAAGCCAAAATCGACCTCCGGTGGCAGCCGGCGCGCTGCCAAAATCGACCTCCGGTGACAGCCGAAAGCCAAAATCGACCTCCGGTGGCAAAAATGGATACCAAAAACGGCCTCCAGTGGCGCCTTTTTCAGTGCCATCGGAGGTCGTTTTTGGCAATGCGCAGGTAGAGGGCTCGATAGAATTCCGGGCATCCCGATAAAATTGCCACTGGAGGTCGATTTTGGCTTTTCACTGCCATCGGAGGCTGTTTTTGGCATGGCCGGACGTGCCATCGGAGGGCGATTTTGGCCATGGGAGCCATAGTTTGCGCCACGCTGCAATCATAAGGGCGCGGGCGTCTTCTCGACCCAACTTGGAATCGAGGGACGCCCGCGCCGCGCGCCTATCGCCTCCGCTCGCGCATGACCCCGAATTAAGCGCGAATCCAGAAACGAATGGACCCTAGAGCTTGAAGTCCTCGCCCAAGAGCTTGCTGTAGACCGCGCCGGTGATGAAGCGGTAATCATCCTGCTGGTGAGTCTTGTTTGTGAGCGTGTTGGCGAAGATGGTCATGTTGTAGTCGCCCTGGGCGTAGTCGAACGCCTGGATGGAGTTCTTGTACTTGGCGATGTGGGACTTGCTCATGAAGCCCTCGACCAGGTCGTCGTCGCTGACCTTCATGATGACCTTCGCGCCCTCGGGAACCTTGGTAATGAAGTTGCCGCCGTAACCGTAAACCAGGTTGTCGCCCTCGCCCGCGTAGGTGGCGGTAGTCAGGCTCGGGTTATCGTAGGTAACCGTGGTGAGGGCGTCGTAGCCCCAACCATCGATGTTGAAATCGATGTCCAGCCCCATCCTCCCGACGGAATCCATGGCGTAGGCGGTGTATCCGACGTAGGGCTTGCCTGCCTTGATGAGCTCGATGTCCTTATCGGAGAGCTCCTGGTTGCCGACGATGATATCCGCAGCGGCGGGATCGTCGACCAGGGTGAAGCCCATCTGGTTGCTCAGCGCAAAGATGTCCCAGTTGTAATCGGTGTTGAGACGACCGTAGTAGTTGTTGATGCCGACGGGCGTGCCGGCGGCGTCCGTGAGGACCGCCTCGTCCGAGCAGGGCACGTAGACCTTGATGTCCTTCTTGATGGCCTTCGCGGCGGGAGCCTCGGCGGACTTATGGGCGTCCAGAACATAATCGTCCTTTACGGCGTCAAAATCCGAGCCGGAGACAACGTAGTCGCCCGCGAACTCGCCCTCGGTCACCAGGCCCACGTTGGCACCGGATGCAAGGAGCTTGTTGACGGCGCGGATAGCCTCGACGCCGCTGTTCTCGATGCGCACCGCGCCGCCCGTCCCGTCGACTACGGTCTTGAGCGCGATGGGGGCCTTGACCTCCTTAAGAGAGGCCTCCTTGAACGCGTCCGGCGTGGTGATGGTGTCCATATCGAAGCCACGCTGGTCGGGGAAGTTGGTGACGGGCTCGGAATACAGCTCGTCCCAATCGGTGAGGACCAGGTTGCTGTACAGGGCGGCGTTGGCCATGTTGCGCTTGGCCTGATGCATGTCGACCACCAGGTCGCCCGCGGCGTAGGTCTTCTCGCCCAGCTTGAAGTCCTCGGAGAGCTGCTTGACCTTCACATCGTTGCGCAGCAGGTACTCGACCATCTCGTTGACGGCAGCGCGGTCCTGCTGGACGTCGGCGCCGGTGGGAATCACGTAGTACTCGGGGAAGAAGTTGTTGTTCTCCTTGTAGCGGGGACGGAAGATATCCGCCTCGGCTCCGGGCACGTCGGCCTGGTTGACGTAGTAGGGACGGATGGAATCCGGGTCGATGTTCTCGATGCCGCGGACATAGCGCTCCAGCTGGTTGCCGAACATGCGGTCCTTGTTCTGGGCGACAAACTCGGCGTTGCCCACAAAGCCATACTTGATCGCCTCGACGGCGTCGGCGCTGCCGTAGGGCAGCTCGACCGTGTAGGCGTTGGTGCCGTGAAGCATAGCGTACTGCGGGGTGTAGCTGGAGGACATGTCGTCGAAGGGCACCCATGCGTAGGAACCGTCGTCCTGGCGCTTGTAGTAGTCGCGCATGGGGACCTGGACGCTGTTGATGCCGTCGTTGTTGGAGATGGATGCCGCCGCAAACGCCTCGCCCTGCTTCATCGCGGTATCGATGAACAGGTCGTACTCGTTGTTGGGGTCGTGCATGGGCGAGCAGGGCTCGACCTGGTACTGATCGTAGTAGCCGTGGATCTCATGCAGCGAGATGGGGTTCCACTTGGCGATGAGTTGCGTCATGGCCTGAGTCTCGGGCTGCGTCTGGTAGGTGTTGTCGCGGTTGAGGTCCAAGCCGTTGCCGCCGGTGCGCAGGTTGTTGTAGCGGCCGTCGGGGTTCTCGGTGGGAACCATGATGAAGAACACGTCGTCAAGCAGCTTGTCGGGGTCGAGGGTGCGGGCGTCCATGTTGTAGTAGCCCTTGAACTCGCGGTCGGTCATATCGACGGCCGCATCGCCGGGGGCCTTGCCCTCGCCGCGGATGTAGCCCACGCCGGTCGCTTCGTCCTCGATGAGGCTCGACCAGGCGACGCCGCGCTCATCCTTCTCCTTCTCAAGGGTCTTCTCGCCCTTGCTGGTCAGGCTCTCGACGGTGCGGTAGTCGATGGGCTCGCCCTTGACCAGCGCGCGCAGGAACTCCATGACGCCGTCGGTGCCCACGATCTCGTCGGAGTGAATGTTGCTGTACACAACCGGCACCTTGTACTTAAGGGTGCCGCTCTCAACCTGCTTCTTAAGGGCGGCGGGGTCGCTCTCCATCTGCTCCGCGAGCTTGAGATAGCTATCCAGGTCTCCGGCGAACTTGGTTACGAAGATGGCGTTGATGGGACGGCCCTGGGCGGAGGTGCCGATCTGCTCCACCTTGGCGTACATGCCGTTCTTCTTGGCCTCCTCGGCAAGCTTGGGGAGCTCGGCGTCGACCTCCTCCTGTGTGCAATAGGAATCATAGGGGCGAACCTCGACGGGAAGCTTGCCCGCCTGCTTGCCGTTAACGGAGCAGGCAAGGGTGAACGTTCCGGTGTGGTCCAGGATCGAATTGCGCACGATGGCGCGGGAACGCCCGTCGATGCCGTCGTAGCCGTACATGGTGTTGTTGGAGAAGCTCAGCTTGAGCGCGGGCTTGCCGTTCACCTCGACCGCTGAGGTCTTGATGTCGGTGAAGAAGTCGATAGCAGGCTGGTCTTTGGTGGCGACGGTCTTCCAGTCGACGAGCCTGCCGCCCAGGTTCTGGTTGGGGAAGTCCTTGTCGTCGCGGATGCCGTGGTCGCGGCTCAGGGTCCATTCGACCTTGCCAGCCTCGACGTCCTTGGCGAGGTCCCCGAGCTCGATGCCACCAATGGGGACGATGACCTCGAACGTGCGCTGCTCGGTCAGCGAGATGCCGTCGGCCTCATCGGCGTCCTCGCCCATGTTCTGGAACGTCATCTCGGATGCTGCGCCGGTGACGCTGCCGGGAGAAAGAGTCTTGTCGCCTACCTTGACCGCCGCCGCGGAGTTGTTGTTGACGCGGGAGCCCGTGGTCTCCACAACCAGCCCGCCGTCGCCCAGGACGTCGATTGCGGTGACCTTGCCGGCACCGGAGACGGCACCGCCCTTGCCCTCCGCCTTAACGCGGTCGAGTTTGGCTGCCTTCTCCGCCACCAGGGTGACATCGTCGCCCGTTACCTTGACCAGGCCGTGGGCGCCGGAAAGCGATACCTTGGCGTCATCGGCGCTCACCAGGACGGAGGGGGCGTCGCCCTTGATAGAAACGGATGCCGTATCATCGACCACAGCGATGGAACCCACGGAGGAGGAGCGGTCGATATCGAGCTGCACCGCGTCCTTCTGACGGTCGACAACGATCTCGTCGATATGGCTGGCGCCCTTGATGGAGATGCTCTCGGCACCGCCGCCGCGGACGATCAGCTTGCCCCTCACCAGCACGTTATCGAGCACCACGCCGCCGCTGGAAACGCCCTCGGCAATAACCAGGTCGCCTTGGACAACCTGGTCCTTCAAGGTGACGCCGGCAGCGGAAACCACGGCGGAAGAGGCGGTCTTATCGGAGAAGGAGCCCGCTTTCTGGTACAGGTTGGAGAACATGTTGTCCAGCATGGCGATGATCTCGCCGCGACGGATGGGGTCCTTGGGTCTAAAGCTGCCATCCGGGTAGCCGTTGATATAGCAGGCGTCCTTCATGGCGTTCACGCCCGAGCGCGCCCAGTCGGAAACCTGGTCGCCGTCGGTGAACTCGGCGGCAGGAGCCTCGCCGTTGTCCAGATCGAGGACGCGAGCGAAGATGACCGCAGCCTCTTCGCGGGTGACGGGATCGTTGGGGCGCATGGTGCCCTGGCCGTCACCAGAGATGATGCCCGCCGCTACGCCGCGCAGGACCACGTCGGTATACCAGTTCCGGTCCAGATCGGGGAACTTGTTCTCTGAGCTCTGCTTGTACTGCATGATGCGGTCCAGGAACGTCACCAGCTCAGCGCGCGTGGTAGTGGCATCGGGCGCATAGGTACCCGTGTTGCCGTAGCCCTGGAGGATTCCGTAGTCAATCCACTCTTGCAGGCCGGCTTCATTCCAATGGCCCTCGATATCGCTCGCGTAAGCGCTGACGCCTCCCAGCGTAAGCGCTCCGCACAAGCCCGCGAGTACCGCAAACTTCGCCTTGCTTCTGATGGTAGCCAATCAAACCACCCATCCTTTCTAGCAACGATCGGCACGCAGCCGAACAAAGCCCTTGCGCGGTCTGGACGACCGCCGTCAAGCCGCAAAGTATCATGGAGGCGTCAACCCCACAACGCGCAAAACGGCGAACGGTTTTAGAGAAAACCAACCTCTTACCAGTAGATATATAAATCCAATAGCAGTATTGAGCTTGTTGCGCGAGCGAGCGCCGGGCCCCTTGCGCCAAGGGGGCGCACCGGCCCCTCCCCAAAGCCCTCGCTACCGTTCACCGACAGCGCGCCAAAGCTCCTCCGGTCAGGTTCGCGACGTTCGTCGAGGATTCATATTGACCGATTGCCTTGACCCGACCGCTGGCAGATTCCCCCGCCTCGCCCCTTGACAGAACACGCTATATAGACATAGCGGGCAGCGATGAGCGGAGACGAGATTATATTCACCTGTTTCATATCTATCGGATTGTCCGGGTTTTTCGATGCAGGCGGGCGCGGGGATGCCGAAAACTATGCAAATTGAATCCGGCTTGATTCGGCGAACGGTCAGAAATGAGTAAAGAATCGTCCAAAAAACGAACTTACCACTGCTTTATCTTATTAAAGTGAATAAAGATAGGCAGCACCTGAATAATCGCTTCATCGCTCAATTGGCTTCGGCCCCCAAACACGCCGGACACGGGACGGCGCCGAGTCAAAACGGTTGTATAGTACAGAGCCATACGCATGCATCGCCACCGCGGTGCCCGCCTCAAATGTCCTGGAGGGAGCACATCCATGTCAACTTTGAACGCCGGCATGACGCGCGAGGCCGCCTTCGAGCTGCTGAGCGCCCACAACCACGACCCGTTCCACATAGAGCACGCCGAGACGGTCGAGCAGACCATGCGCTACTTCGCCCGCGAATACGACCCGGAAAACGAGGAATTCTGGGGCATCGTGGGCCTACTGCACGACCTGGACTGGGAGGAGCATGACGACGAACCCGCCATGCACACCCTCTACGCTACCCCGCTGATCGAGGAGGCCGGCGGCACGCCCGAGCTGATCCGCGCCATCCAAAGCCACACCAGCGACTATAACACCGACCTGCCCAAGCCCGAGCTGATGATGGAGAAGATCCTCTTCGCCACCGAGGAGCTCACCGGCCTTATCGGCGCCGCCGTGATCATGCGCCCGTCCAAGAGCGTCATGGACTTCAACGTCAAGTCGCTCAAGAAGAAGTTCAAGGACAAGCGCTTCGCCGCCGGCGTGTCGCGCGACGTGATCCGCCGGGGCGCCGAGATGCTGGGCTGGGAGCTGGACGAGGTCTTCGCCCGCACCATCGAGGCCATGCAGAGCTTCGCCCCCGACCGCGACACCTTTGGTAAGGACGCGGACGAGTAGGCCCGCCCTCTAAAGCACATCGACCGCTTAAGCCGATTCGATTCCATTCGAGTCGGCTTTTTTCAATTCGCTTGTAACGTATTTGCCGCGCACGCCGTGTATAGGGTGAGGAGGTGAAGCGCATGGCGAAGACACCGAAACCCATTGGCGCCAAAGAGGCCGCCGGCCCTGTGCTGCGGTCGACAGGTCGCAGCGCGCCTCGAAAGACAGCCGGATCGAGTGCTTAGGAGGCAGCGATGAATGATTACATGGACGATTTCGTCGAGAAGTTCTCCGCGTTGGGAGAAGGCGAAGAGTCCCTTCGCTCGCTTCAACACGCGATCGCCGTCGAACGCGAGTCGCTAACGCGAGCAGCGAAACCGCGAGGCAGCGCTCGACGCGAAGCGGCGCCATCAGCAAGGTTCGCGATCATCGCCGTCTGCGCCATCGTCATTGTTTTACTAGGCGCCTTCGCGCTCCCCCGCCTATTCGTCCCCCATACGAACCCCAATACGGGCGACGGCATTGTCTCGATGCGATACCGATCGACAAACGAAAACGCACTGCTTGAGGGAAGCCGTGACAAAGCGAACGTTCTGCCCGGACAATCGCCCGGCACTCCTATGCTGTCTGAAATTACCGTGGGCGGTGAGAACGCGACCTTGCCAGACCTATACCAGCTCAACCTTTGCGTAACCGCCGTCGCCGAAGGCGAAGACGAAGGCGCCGTCCAGCTGGAAGCGGGCGATACCCCCGAAGCATGGGATCGGAAGCGCTGCCTTATCGAACTCGCCGCGGCGCAAGAGCTTGCGAAAGGGACCCTGGAGATCACCGCGACGTTTGAAGATGGCAACACGGTGACCCGCGTCTATCGCATTGTTCCCGTGGATGATTTTGAAGAGGTCTGGCTTAGCAACAACAGGGCATGGGACGAAGCATTGGAGTCCGGCACGCCGGAATATGATCTCAAGCCGCTCTATATGCTCGAACAGGTGCGCTGATGCCAGCCCATCCCGCTCGGGGCGATAGGCGCCGGCCGACACCGCGTCATAGACCAGGTGCCGGCCGGCGATGCTTTTCAGATGTTTGATTTGGGCAACCCCTGACATGAGCGAGGCGACATGCGTCGATGCGCCATCGAGCCGGGATTCCTACGGACGAACCTGCCCCTCGCCGCGGACGATGTACTTATACGTTGTCAGAGCCTCGGCGGCAAAGGGTCCGCGCGCGTGCAGCTTCTGGGTGGAGATGCCAATCTCCGCGCCCAGGCCAAACTCTCCGCCATCGGTAAAGCGGGTGGACGCGTTGGCGTACACGGCGCTGGCATCGACCTCGCGCAAGAATCGCTCGCATGCCTGCTCGTCCTCCGCGACGATCGCCTCCGAGTGACCGGTGCCGTAGCGGCCTATGTGCGCGATGGCCTCGTCCTCGTCCGCCACCACCTTGACGCTGATCTCGAGCGCCAGGTACTCGCGGCCCCAATCCTCTTCCGTCGCGTCAACAAAGTCCATGATGTCCGCAAGGTCGCGGGTGCGCTCGTCGCCATGAACCAAAACGCCGGCGGCATCCAGCTCGACCAGCATCTGCGGCAAGAACGCGTCGGCGATCCTCTCGTCCACCAACAGCGACTCGCAAGCATTGCACACGCCCACGCGCTGGGTCTTGGCATTCATCACTATGGCGCGCGCCTTATCAAAGTCTGCGGATTCATGCACGTAGATGTGGCAATTACCCGTACCGGTCTCGATCACCGGAACATAGGCGTTCTCCACGCAGTGGCGAATAAGACCGGCGCCGCCGCGCGGAATGAGAACGTCCACCGTGCCGCGCAGGCCCATGAGCACGTCCGTGGCCGCGCGATCGGTGGTCTCGATGATGCTGACGGCGTCGCGGGGCAGCCCGGCGTCCTGTACGGCATCCGCCAGCACGTGGGCGATGGCCACGCAGGAGTTCTGGGCGATGGAGCCGCCGCGAAGGATGCAGGCGTTACCCGTACGGATGCAGATGCCCGCGGCGTCAGAGGTGACGTTTGGTCGCGCCTCGTACACCATGGCGACAAGGCCCAGCGGCACGCTCACCTTCTGCAGGTTGAGCCCGCAATCGATGGTGCGCTCCTCAAGGACGCGGCCCACCGGATCGGGCAGGGTCGCTAGAGACTCCAGGCCCCGCGCCATCCCCTCGATGCGCTCCGGAGTAAGCAGCAGGCGGTCGAGCAGGCCCTCGCTGGTGCCCGCGGCGCGGGCGGCGTCCATATCGAGGGCATTGGCGGCGATGATGGCATCGGCGTTGCGGCGCAGAGCGGTCGCCATACCTCGAACGGCGGCTACGCGCTGCTCATCGGACGCGAATCCCAGCGGACGCGACGCGGCTTTTGCGGCCTGCGCCAGGTTTTCTACATAGGCAGCGATATTATCGGCCATAGGTGGCTCCTCTCGCAGATTTAACACCACTCCATAGTACTCGAAAGCGGTCTGGCGATAGCTCCCCCTCACCATCGATCGCCATTGATTCTAACATAAATATAGAACGTGTGTTCTATTCTTTTTGAAAAAGGGGTACACTGGACGCGATAAACGCCGCTGCCCAAATCGCAGACACCAGGAGGCACCATGAAACTCGCAAGCTACTACGTTCCCGGCCTCTATATCGAAGACCATTCCATCGACGTCCCCCTTGACTGGCGCGGCCTGGAACCCGCGCTGCTCGCGCTGGGCAGCACCATGCGCCGCGGCGCCATGCCCTCCCCTATTCCTGGCGCGCCCGAGAGCATCAAGCTGTTCTACCGCATCGCTTGCTCTCCCGAGCATTTGGACGATGACCTACCGCTTCTCGTCTTCTTCCAAGGAGGCCCCGGCGGGGAGAGCCCGCGTCCCGTTAGCGATACCGATCCCGCCTGGCTTGGAGAGGCCGTGAAGCACTACCGCGTAATCCTTCCGGACCAGCGCGGATGCGGTCGCAGCTCGCGTATAAGCGGGCGGGGGATCGCTCGCATTGGGCGGGCCGCCGCAGAAGCCGGCGCAAGCGCATCTCGCGCCCAGGCAGACCTCTTGAAGCGCATGCTCGCCAGCTCCATCGTCCGCGACTTCGAGTATCTACGCCTCACGCAATTTGGTGGAAGGCCTTGGACCACGCTGGGGCAAAGCTACGGCGGCTTTATAACCCTAAGCTACCTGTCGCTGTTCCCCGGCGCGATTCAACAGAGCTTTGTATGCGGAGGCATCCCTCACGTTCCCGGCACCGCCGCCGAGGTCTACGCCCACACCTTCCCGCGCATGCAGGCCAAAACCGAAGCGTACTATCGCCGCTACCCGGGCGACGTCGAGCGGGTGACGGCCGTCGCAGACATTCTTGAGAGCGGCGATGTGACGTTGCCGGACGGCAGCCCTCTTACCGTTGAGCGACTGCAGCTTCTGGGCAGCGACTTTGGCATGAAACCCAGCTTTGAGCGTATGCACTGGCTTTTCGACCATGCATTCGAAAATCTTGATGGAAGCGTCTTGGGCATGGACGCGCCCGAGTTCTCAGAGGGTTTCTTGATGAGCGTGCTCGAACGCACCAACACCTGCGCCAACCCCTTGTACTGGACGCTGCAGGAATTCATCTACGCCAGCGGAACGTGCGCGCCCATCAATTGGGCGGCAGCGGCCGAGAAGGCCCATCGACCCGAATTCGACACGCTCGCCCGCCCGCTTCTATTCACGGGAGAAGCGGCGTTCCCCTGGATGTTCGAAGAGTGCCCGGAGCTCAAGCCGTTCGCCGCTGCGATGGATGAGCTGATGCGGGATACGGAATTCGATGCGGTCTACGACCCCGCGCGCCTTGCCGCCAACGAAACCCCTGTATACGCCGCGGTCTACTTCGATGACATGTATGTGGACTCTGGATTGCAGCTCGACACCCTTTCTCGCGTCGGCAACGCCCGTCCTTGGGTCACCAATGAGTTTGAGCACGACGGGCTGCGCGCGGGCACCAGCGTTTTTCAGCACCTTTATGAAGAAGCGCGCCAGATGGGCCACCTAGCGCGCTGAATGCAACTTACTTTTTGATAGAGACCAACCCGCGTTAAGCGAAAACGATCATCTGGTCGCGATGGATGGCGGGTTTGCCGGAGAGCGCAGCCAGAAGATGGTTGCCGGCGATTTCGTCTTGACGACGGCCGCGCGCCAGCTCGAGCTCGTCCGAGCCCGCCTCCGCACGACCGCGAGCGATCACGAAGCCGTCGCGATCTCGGATATCGAGCACGTCGCCCGTAGAGAACGAACCTTCGACGGCGGTGATGCCGACGGGCAGAAGCGAGCTGCCGCGCTGCACAACCGCCGCAGCCGCGCCATCGTCCACCGTCACCGACCCGTGCGCGGAGTCGCCCAGGGCAATCCAAAGCTTACGGGGGGCGATCTCCAAGCGGTCCGCAGGGGGAACGAAGAGCGTTCCGACGGACTCGCCCGAGGCAAGACGCACAAGCGCGTTCTCCTCGGCGCCGCTACAGATGACGCTTGCGATGCCCGCCGTCATGAGGATTCGGCTCGCACGGATCTTGGTGATCATGCCGCCAGTACCCACCGATGTAGTGGAGTCTCCCGCCGACCCGATGATGGCGGCGTCGATTTTGGTGACGCGCGGGATGAACTGCGCGGTGGGATCAAGCGACGGGTTGGCGGTATACAGGCCGTCGATATCAGACAGGGTGACGCAGAGATCGGCAGACACCAGGCAGCTCACCAAGGCGGCGAGCGTGTCGTTATCGCCAAACTTGATCTCATCGACGGTGGTGGTGTCGTTCTCGTTCACCACGGGAACAACGCCAAGTTCCACCAGACGCGTGAGGGCGTCGCGAGCATGAAGATAGGAAGACCTGCGGGCGGTATCGTGCCGGGTGAGCAGCACAAGGGAGGTGAGCAGGCTTGCGGCGCGGAATTCCTCGTCGTACACGGCCGAAAGGATGCACTGGCCAACAGAGGCGCACGCCTGCAGGCTCGGCATGTCGGCGGGCTTTTTAGCGAAGCCGAGCTTGGGCGCGCCGCACGCGATGGCGCCGGAGCTCACAACGACGAGGTTCCATCCCAGATTGCGAAGCTCTGCCGCCTGGCGGGCAAGGTCCGCGATGAAATCGCGACGAATCTGGCGGTCTTCCCCAACCAGGGTGGAGGAACCGATCTTGACGACCATGGTTTTGCGCTGGACTGACATGGAACACCTCGACAACATGCAGGCGCGCCGCCGCGAGGGTGCGACGGCGCGCGGATAATTCGTCAGCCCATCATAGCGCAGGACGCGCGGACATATGCCGGTGCGCTGTTAGAACTTGGTGGTCTTCCATGGCAGGGAGCTGGCGGCCTGGCTCATGCGTTCGCGGACGAGCGGATGTGCGTCAACACGAGACGCTCAATTCATATAACTCATGAGGCGCGATGTCTTGGCCGTGAGGCCAAGCGATACCGCTTCCCCCGGAAACAACAGATACAGTATTGAAGTAAGGAATCTCACCAAGCTCGCCATACCAAGAACCTGAGATATAAGGATTAACATCGAAAACCTTGCGCTCGCCGGAGTCGTACTCAAGGACAAGAGAACGATCCTCGCGAGGCGTCACTTTCAATAACCTTGGAATCGACATTAGACACCACCTAACGCAACGGATCAATTTTAAAGAATTGCTCTCCCGCACTCAGCAAAGCCCAATTTGCCCCTAGCTCTTCACGATGTATTTCAATCCAAGCAAGTAGCAGCCTCATTTTATTCCTTGGAATCGCCCCCTCCAGGACGTTACCCTCCAAATCGACAACCACCTCATCACCTGAGTAAATCGCATGGATATGAGGCAGATTGTGTTTTCCGCCCAATTCTCTATACATGTAGACAATGATTCCAAAAAACATACTTAATGCTGGCATGGCACCGCCTCCAAGCACCGATCGATAAACGCCGGTGCGCTGTTAGAACTTGGTGGTCTTCCATGGCAGGGAGCTGGCGGCCTCGCTCATGCGCTCGCGGACGAGCTCGTCACGAACGTGGGCCAAACCGGATTCCATGCCGACCACGTAGGACTGCGGATAGAGAAAGCGCTTGTATGCAGGGTCGAGGGACCCGATTGCCGCGGTGCAACGCTCGCGCGCGACGGAGAGGTCCTCTCGCGGAGCCACCGCACGGCCATCGCGCACGCACGGGACGAGAAGCTCGCGGTAATCAAACCCGGACACGTCGGTAACCAAGGCAGCGTCGTTAACCGCGACCAGGGTGGTGCCGCATTGGTCGCCCTCCCCTTCCAAGAAGGCCTCGTCCACAATCATGTCGCACACCGGAGAGCCCGATATATCCATATAACGCCTAACCTGCTGGATTCCAGGAATGGTTCGCTTGTAGGGCTGCTCAGAGAGCTTGACCACAGGCGTCCAGGCGTCAGAGGAGGATGCGCGGCGGGCGGCGAGCTTGTAAACGCCACCGAGCGCGGGCTGGTCATAGCACGTGGCGAGCTTGGTGCCGACGCCGAAGGAATCAATGGGGGCACCCTGGTCGATGAGGGACTGGATGGTGTACTCGTCCAAATCATTGGACACGGAGATCTTGACGTAGCCGAGCCCCTCCGCGTCGAATCGGGAGCGCACATAGCTGGAAAGCTTGGCGAGGTCGCCAGAATCGATGCGGATGGCAGCGAGTCGGTCGCCGCGCGCCTCCATTTCCTTGGCGACGATGATGGCGTTCTCCACGCCCTCGCGCACGTCATAGGTGTCGATGAGCAGCGTGCAGTTCTTTGGCATGGAGCGGGCGAACGCACGGAAGGCCTCGAGCTCGGTATCGAAGCTCATGACCCAGCTGTGGGCGTGGGTGCCGAAGACCGGGATGCCGTAGCGACGGCCCGCCAGCACGTTGGACGTGGAAGCGCAGCCCGCGACGTAGCTGGCGCGCGCCACGGCGAGCCCGCCATCGGGGCCCTGGGCACGGCGCAGGCCGAACTCGGCGACGGGACGGCCCTTTGCCGCCTGGACCACGCGGGCAGTCTTGGTGGCGACCAGCGTCTGAAAGTTGATGGTGTTGAGCAGTGCGGTCTCGAGCAGCTGGCACTCAAGGGCGGAGCCCGTCACGCGCACCATGGGTTCTCGCGGAAAGACCAGCTCGCCCTCGGGCACCGCATCGATGTCGACGTGCATGCGGAACCCGCGCAGGAACTCGAGGAAATCCGGGTTGAACATCTTGCCGCCGCCGGGTGCGGACAGGGAGGACAGGTAGTCGATGTCATCGTCCGTGAAACGCAGGTTCTCGACCAGTTCCGGCAGCTCCGCGGTGCCGCACATGACGGCGAACGCGTTGCCAAAGGGGCGATCGCGGTAGAACGCGGTGAAGCAGCCCTGCTCCTCGAGCTTGCCGTTCTCCCATAGGCCCTGGGCCATGGTGAGCTCGTAGAGGTCGGTAAGCATGGAAACGTCGGTGGGACGGGCGATGTCGGTGAGCGCCATAGTGTCCTCCTATTGCGGGCGATTCGCGCGCGATCCCCCGTCACGGAAAGCGCGGAAAACCGAGTCGAATTCGTCCTTGAAGCGATGGATAGAGAAATGCCGTCGGCGATTTGGTGCGTCGACGACGGCGAAAAAGCCTAATGCAGGTTGTTCTTCACGAGCCAGAAGCCAGCAACGATAAGCAGCACCACGCCGACGGCGATGATGAGCTTCTGCGCCGGGGGCATGGGCGGCACGCCGTCCTCGTCAACCTCGTCCTTGGTCATGACCATCTTTTGACCAAAGGTAAGGTGCTCCGGATCGACGGCGGGCTCCTGAGGCGCGGGCGCGCGGCGGGGTTTGGGGGCGGCGGCGGGCTTCTGCGACGCGGGGGCGTCCGCTGCCGCCTGCTCGGCGCGAAGGGCCTCGAGCTCGGCGCGCTCTTTGCGGGCGCGTTCCTCTTCCTCGCGGCGCGCCTTCTCGGCGCGGAGCGCATCGAGCTCTGCGCGCTCCTCATCCGAAAGCGGGGTGTTCTGATCGGTCATGAAGCCGACCTCCTTGATGCGTCGACGCCAAGGGGCGCCGGAGTTGGGTGAAGTCAATCTTGAAAAGTATACCCGTTTGGCAGGGCTCCGTACGACGTGGGGCAAGGCGCGGGCGGGACAGCCCCGGCCGCCCTCGCGGCAGCGTTCGGCAGCGCGCGTACCTAGCCGATGCGCCCATTCGAGGTGGCGGCGGACTTGAGCACGCCGGTGGTGTCGAACGGTGGGGTGAAGCTCTCGTCCACGGCGCCGCCCTCCTGCCAGAACATGGTGGTGAAGCCGAGGTCGTCTGCATGGTCGAGCACCATCTCGTACTCCTCGTCCAAAACCGCGCGCGCAAGGTCGCCGCCCTGGTCGCGCATGCGCTGGTTGGGCGTGTACTGGTTCATGACGGAGATGGGCACGTCGCCGGCGACCTCCCAGATGCGGTCGAGCACGCGGCAGGAATCCTCCGCATGACCGGGCAGCACCAGATGACGGACGATGATGCCGCGCAGCATATGGCCGTCGCGGGCTAGCAGCTCGCCACCGGCAGCATTGATTTGCGAGACCATCTGGGCGAGCGCGGCGGCCGCGACGTCCGGATAATCCGGCACGTGGGACAGGCTGCGCGCGAGCGCGGCGTCGGCGTATTTGAAATCGGTGAGCCACACGTCCACCAATCCGGCAAGCTCTGCGACCGCCTGCACGCGCTCGTAGCCGCTGGTGTTGTAGACGATCGGGATCTTGAGGCCGCGCCGGCGCGCCGCGCCGATCGCGGCGGGCAGCAAATGGGCGTAATGGGTCGCCGTCACCAAGTTGACGTTGAGGGCGCCCTGATCTTGCAGCTCGAGCATGATCTCAACCAAGCGCTCCGGAGCGACCTCGATACCGAAGCCGCCGGTAGAGATCTGGTGGTTTTGGCAGTAGATGCACTTGAGCGGGCAGCCGCTAAAGAAGATGGTGCCCGAACCCGCCTCGCCGGAAATGGGAGGCTCCTCCCACATGTGCAGCGCCGCGCGGGCGATCTTGAGCGTGGAGTCCGCGCCGCAGACGCCGCGAGCGCCCTTCGCGCGGGCGGCCCGGCAGCATCGCGGGCAGAGCTCGCAGGCATCCAGGGCGTCAGGCGTTAACAGCGTATGCATTGTTGATCCCCATTTCAACGGGCTTTTCGGGCTCTTTTTGGGCGCGGTCGCGCCCCGTATTTATTATTCCTGCGTGCGACGGGAGCGGTTCGCGCAAGCGCCGCCCGTCCCGGAGGCTGGTTGCAAAACGGCGCGCCTACCAGGATGCGGGCGCGCCGGCTACGGCGTGCTATGGAATTGTACTCCAGCTGCGAGTCGAGCGAATCGCGAGGGGCGATGCGCCAGCGACCGATTACCTGCCCTCCTGCATGACGGCGGACTTGATCTTGAACAGGACCATAACCAGGCTGACGCCCAAAATGATATGGCCTATGCCGGCGATGCCGGAGATGGCGGCGTTGGCGCCGGAAGAAAGCGGGCTACCCAGAACCTGCAGCACGCCGCGAACCAACATCATGATTACGCTGAGGTTGAGGCCGACCTGGTAGCCGACGAGGAGCTTGCCCAAGCGCTGCGAAACGTTGAAGAGCTTATCGAAGACGATCAACGCCAAAAAGAAGAAGACGCCCAGCATGAGGTAATGCGGATGGACGAACCCCAGCGAGGTTGCGCCCTCGAACCCGTTGAACTTGGTGAACTCGCGATAGAACACGCCCCCCCGCCAAAGCGAGGAACGAGTAGGCGATCGCGGCGTTGGCGTACTTTTTCATGGCTCTCCTAACCTAGCGCGTAAACGGCAAAACGCCTCCGGCGCCCGCGGGCACCGAATCCCGTATAGCCAACTATATCGATTGGTTTGGGGAATATGAACAGGGTTCATCAAGATTGAACAACGTTCACATAAATGATGGCGAGGGATTGCGACCGAAGACGGCTCGCGGATGTCCTCGTCCACGCGAACCCGCCTCTAAACCGTTTCTTCATGCGCGGTTCATCCTGAACGGCGCGTATTGGGCGGCGGGCGGCGGGGCGGCCCCGCGGATCTCGCGGCCCATGGCCGCGTCCTCGAGGAAGATAAGGGGAGACTGCGCCGCTAGCGACGGATCAAACCTGGCAGTTAAAAAATCAACACCGCTTCTACCTGCGGCGTTAAGAACGAGAATATTCTCTTGATAGATTCTTGTCAGAGTAAAAATAGGCGCGTGCTTCAATAATCCGATACCGATTTCTACAAGTCAAGACTAGTAATGAAAGTACGCGGACCTAAGATATAGGTATTCCGCCCCCCGCGGAGCAACTGGGTGAACCGTCGCGTTTTTCTAGGGAGCCCACACAGTCGTTGCTGTTACAGATATCCTTCGTTGTTAAGGAAGCTGGAGAGTACGATGAGGGCACCCACCTTCTGAGAGGTGGGTTCATTTTAGCAATGCGGGGGGCGGTCTTCTTGTCTCTAGACCATGCGTCCAGCCCGCGACGGGAGCTTTGACCATGATGAATGCAGGCGGCCACGTGTTTGCACCCGACCATATCGAAGTGCGCGGGGCGCGCGTCCACAACCTCAAAAACGTAGATATCGACATCCCCTTGGGGCGGCTGGTGGCCATCGCCGGCGTCTCGGGATCGGGCAAAAGTTCGCTTGCGCTGGGCGTTTTGTACGCAGAAGGGTCGCGGCGCTACCTTGAGGCGCTCTCCGCCTACACCAGGCGGCGCCTTACGCAGGCGGGACGCGCGGATGTGGACCAGGTGCTCTACGTTCCCGCGGCGCTCGCCCTGCACCAGCGCCCCGCCATCCCGGGCCCGCGCAGCACCTTTGGCACCATGTCCGAGCTTCTGAACGGCCTGCGCCTGTTGTTCTCGCGCGTGGGATCGCACGTGTGCCCCGCCTGCGGCGCGCGCTGCGAACCCAGCCTTGCCGTCGCAGCCGAGCAGCCCTTGACCTGCCCTGCATGCGGCCACAGTTTTTTTGGTCCCGCGGCGGAGGACCTCTCATTCAACTCCGGCGGTGCCTGCCCCACCTGCCAGGGCACGGGCGAGGTGCGCACCGTGAACCGCGCCGCCCTGGTGCCCGACGAGTCGCTGAGCATAGACCAGGGCGCGGTGCTGCCCTGGGGCTCGCTTATGTGGGACCTCATGAAGCAGGTCGCCCGCGAGATGGGCGTGCGCACCGACGTGCCGTTTTGCGAACTCACCCAACGCGAGCGCGATATCGTTTTTGACGGGCCGGCGGAGAAGCGCCACATTCTCTACAAAGCCAAGAAGGGCAACGACTTCGCCGAGCTTGACTTCACCTATTACAACGCCGTCTACACGGTTGAAAACGCCCTTGCCAAGGTTAAGGACGAGAAGGGGCTGAAGCGCGTGGCGCGCTTCCTTACCCAAGGGCCGTGCCCGGACTGCGGCGGCACCCGCTTATCGCCCGCCGCGCGCTCGCCCCGCGTGCGGGGCATAGACCTTGCGCAAGCGTGCCAGATGACCTTAAGGGAGCTGTGCGACTGGGTCCGCGGCGTACCCGCCGCCCTGCCAGAGGACATGCGCCCCATGGCGGAGAGCATCTGCGACGCCGTTCTTGGCGGCGCGCGACGGCTGCTTGATCTGGGGCTGGGGTACCTCTCGCTGGACCGAGCGGGCTCCACCCTGTCTACAGGCGAGCGCCAGCGCGTCCAGCTTGCGCGCGCGGTGAGAAACCGCACCACGGGCGTGCTCTACGTGCTCGACGAGCCATCGATTGGCCTGCATCCCTCAAACATAGACGGCTTGCTTGGCGTGATGCGCGACCTGATCGCGGACGGAAACTCCGTGGTGATGGTCGACCATGACGTGCAGTTGCTGTCGCATGCAGACCATCTGGTAGAGATGGGGCCCGTGGCGGGCTCGGGCGGCGGCTACGTCATCGCCCAAGGCGGCCTTGAGCAGGTGGTCGCAAACCAGCGGTCCGTCATCGCGCCGTTTCTTGCCGGCGAGCTAGAACGAGAAGGCGCCGCGGCCGCGCACGCAGGAGCCGGCGGCGGCCCTGCGACGGCACTTGGATCCAGCGCGGACGGCCCGCGCGTGGACCAAGATGAGATGTTCGACTTGGGCCGCATCCGCTTGAGCTCGCGCGGCCTCCATACAGTCAAGCCCCTCGAGGTCGACATCCCCTGCGGCAGGCTTGTCGCGGTTACCGGCGTATCCGGCTCCGGCAAAACCACGTTGGTGCTCGAGACCCTGGTACCGGCGCTGCAGGCGCTCTGCGCGCAACGCGGTCGCGATGATGCGGGGCGCCGCGGCAAGGATTCCTCGTCCACCGAAACCTCCATAGCGCCCGGCGCCGCCATGCCGGCGCACGTCGCATGGGTCGACGCCGAGAGCGTGACCAAGGTCAACCTTATCGACGCCTCGCCCATCGGTATCAACGTCCGCTCCACCGTTGCGACCTACACGGGCGTTCACGACGAGCTGCGCCGCGCGTTTGCCAAATGCGACGCCGCGCGCGCTGCCGGCCTTAAGGCGGGCGATTTCTCGTACAACACCGGTTCGCTGCGCTGCCCCGCATGCGATGGCACGGGCTCGATCTCGCTCGACGTCCAGTTCTTGCCCGACGTCGAGGTCACGTGCCCGGAGTGCCACGGAACCCGCTACGCATCGCGAGCCGAATCCATCAGGCGCGCCTGCGGCAGCCAGCAAACCGAGCTGTCGATCCCGGACCTCATGGCGATGAGCGTAGACGAGGCGCTGGAAGTGACCGGCGACCTTAAGCGCACGCACGACAAGCTGAGGATTCTCCATGATCTGGGGCTGGGATATCTCACGCTGGGCGAGGCGACGCCGTCGCTGTCCGGCGGCGAGGCCCAGCGCCTAAAACTCGCCAGCGAGATGAAGCGAGACCAGCAGGGCAGCGTCTTTGTGTTCGACGAGCCCACCATAGGCCTGCACCCCTTGGACGTGCAGGTGCTGCTAGGCGTATTCGACCGGCTGGTGGCCCGGGGCGCGACGGTGATTGTCATCGAGCATGACCTGGACGTCATCCGCCACGCCGACTACGTTGTGGACATGGGTCCCGGCGGCGGCGAAGAGGGCGGTCGTATCGTCGCGTGCGGCACGCCGGCGAACATCGCGGCCTGCCCTAAAAGCGCGACCGGCCGCTACCTGGCATAACGCGAAAGCGATAAACGCCTCGTGGCACTCAGCTGCCATCCCAAAGGGAGACGGTTTTCCAGCCCTGTTTTTGCATGAATACGATTATGGCTTTTCCGCAGGTCGCGTTATATCGAACATGAATAACGGGCATGGGCGACAAGACCGCCGCGGCAGTTGCGGGCGCAAAATGAAAAAGAGGACCTCTTTCGAGATCCTCTTTCCAAGTCAATGGGTGGAGACGAAGGGAGTCGAACCCTCGGCCTCTGCCATGCGACGGCAGCGCTCTCCCAACTGAGCTACGTCCCCAAGACAAGTGACTATTCTAAACAACTCTGGGCATCTGTCAATGAGAAAAGTCGAAAACTTGAGCGGCGCGCACCCCATCGCACATCTACCCCACCGACTAGCGCGCACTTTTGCTATGACGGTGTTGTCGAGCCGCCCGCCACCTTTAGCCATCGTATCTCGGCTATCATAGGTGAGATTCTGTACATATCTACGATAAGCGGTATTCACGTGGAGTCTCTGCTTCCCTACATCTGTTTGGCGCTCGCGGCTTTCGCCACCACCTATGTGCTGACGCCCGTCGTCAAGAAGATCGCCATCAAGCTTGACGCCGTGGACTACCCGTCCAAGCGCCGCGTCAACACCGTGCCCACCCCGCGCATGGGCGGACTCGCCGTGTTCGCCGGCCTTATCGTCGCGTGCGCGCTGCAGATCTTCGGCACCCTCAACTGGGGCTGGCCTTCCGCGCTGGTCCCCCATCCCAGCATGGATATCAACTACCCCATGCTGGGCCTTTCTTTTCTGACCATCGTCGCCACGGGCGCGCTGGACGATGTGCTTCAGCTCTCGCCCAAAGCAAAGCTCGCAGGCCAGGTTATCGCCGCCACGCTCGCCGCCTCCAGCGGCCTGCTCATCCATGCCATCGTCAACCCGTTCGAAGCGGGCGGGGAGATCTCCCTGGGCTTTCTCGCCTACCCCATCACCATCATCTATCTGGTTGCCTATACCAATATCATCAACCTCATCGACGGCCTGGACGGTCTCGCCACCGGTATCTCCGCCATCGCGGGCTGCTCCATGTTCTCCTTCGCCATCCTAGCGGGACGCGGCGACGCCGCCGCCATCTCCGCTGCGCTTATCGGCTCGTGCATCGCCTTCCTTCGCTACAATTTCCACCCCGCCAAGATCTTCCTTGGCGATTCCGGATCTTTGCTGCTTGGCTTCGCGCTGGGCTCTATCTCGCTGCTCAACGTGTCGCGTACCGCAGCGCTCACCTCGCTCATCATCCCGCTCATCGTAGCGGGCGTGCCCATCATCGACACCTTCTCCGCCATCATCCGCCGCATGCGCGCGCACGTGAGCATCGGACAGGCGGACAAGGGCCATATCCACCACCGCCTCATCCAGGGAGGATACGACCAACGGCAAGCGGTGCTTCTCATCTACCTGTGGTGCATCCTGCTCAACCTGGGCGCGGCAGCCATCAACCAAGTAGAGGTCTTCTGGCGCTTTATCATCTTCCTGGTACTTTTAGGCCTCTCAGCCGCCTTCGCGTTTAGGCTCCACCTCTTCGAGCCCGTCTTGCGTCATCATTACAACCCCAAGACCAAGAAGGATGAGATCGTCACGCCGGACGACGAGGCGTTTGCGGACGAGGTCAGGGCGGAGCGCCGCCAACACCAGGAGCGCATCGCCAAGCTCAAGCCGCACAAGCCCGGCGCCGCCCCAACCCCGCGCGACAAGGCCAAGCGCTAATCCCTGCGGCGCGGCCGGCGATCCGACGCAAAGCGCCGAGGAGCCGGGTTCGCGCCCGCCCGATCGAATGCCCATGCAGGCCCCATGACCGCAACAAGACAAAAAAGGAGACCGCCATGCCCAACGAGCTCAGCTACGAAGTCAGCCTGGAGCGCAGCAACCAGATCCGCGCCGACCTGCCGCTGCACCCCGAGAAGTACACCATGCTCACCGGCGACCGCCCCACCGGCCGCCTGCACCTGGGCCACTATTTCGGCACGCTCAGGAGCCGCGTGGAGCTGCAGGACATGGGCGTGCACACCAACGTGCTCATCGCCGACTACCAGGTCATCACCGACCGCGACTCCACCGACAACATCCAGGACAACGTCTACAACATGGTTCTCGACTACCTGGCATGCGGCCTGGACCCCGATAAGACCATGATCTACACGCACTCCGCCGTGCCCGCGTGCAACCAGCTCATGCTGCCGTTCCTCTCGCTGGTCTCCGAGGCGCTGCTGCAGCGCAACCCCACCGTCAAGGCGGAAATGGAAGCGTCCGGCCACGAGCTCACCGGCCTTCTGCTCACCTATCCCGTGCACCAGGCATGCGACATCCTGTTCTGCAAGGGCAACGTGGTTCCCGTCGGCCGCGACCAGCTGCCGCATATCGAGCTCACCCGCACCATCGCCCGCAAGTTCAACAACCGCTACGGCAGGGTGTTCCCCGAGGTCGACGCGCTGCTGTCCAACACGCCGCTGCTGCCCGGCCTCGACGGCCGCAAGATGAGCAAGTCCTACGGCAACGCCATCAACATCTCCATGACCGCGGAGGAAACCGCCAAGCGCATCAAGAAGAGCCAGACCGACGGCGAGCGCATGATCACGTTCGACCCCGAAGCCCGTCCCGGCGTGTCCGGCCTGCTCTCCACCGCCGCCATCTGCACCGGCCGCACGGAGACCGAAATCGCGGATGAGATCGGCATGGGCGGCTCCGGCCAGCTCAAGAAGTACGTCACCGAGAGCGTGAACGAGTACTTCGCCCCCATCCGCGCTCGCCGCGAGGAGCTCGCCCGCGATATGGACTACGTCAAGGACGTGCTGCACGAGGGCAACCGCCGCGCCAACCAGATCGCCGAGGCCACGCTCGCAGAGGTGCAGCAGGCCATGGGCATGGTGTACTAGCGCCCTCGCTAGCCAGCGCCCACCATATTGTTCCTAACTTTACAAGCCCGTTCGCCTCGCACCCGGTAGGCGGACGGGCTTCTGCTAGATTGAGAACGTACGGCCACACGTGGCAGCTTGTGTTCTGGACGCGCCCGGGCGCGCAGGTAAAGGGGGAAGCATGTACAAGCTGGTAGCAACTGATATGGACGAGACCTTCTTGGACCACGGCCACCAGATTCCCGAGGCGAACATCCGCGCGATGCAGCGCATGAAAGAGCTGGGCGTGCTCTTTGTCCCATCCAGCGGCAGGTGGTACTCCTCCATCATGGATAACTTCGCCCACCTTGACCCAGCACTGCTCGAAGGCAGCTACGTTATCTCGTACAACGGCGGCTTCATCAACCGCGTGGGCGACCCTAAGCCCCTTACCAGCTGCGGCATCGGCCGCGCGTGCGCCGAGGAGCTCTACGCCCTTGGCCGCGAGCTGGGTAAGTGCATGCACGTCAACGTAGCAGACGGGCATGTTTTCGTGTGCGACGCGCCGGAGGCGGAGCGCGCCTATCTTGAGAAGATCTCCGGCGTCACGCACTTTAACAGCGCCGAGCACACCGACCTCTCCTTCCTCGACGGCCGCGACATAGTCAAGGTCCTCTTTATGGATCCTGACTTCGAGGGCCTGCAGCAGCTCGGCCTCGAGCTTGAACCCATGGCGCGGCGCCTGGGCGTCGAGATCACGTTCTCGTCCAAGCGCTACCTCGAGTTCATGCCCGCCGGCATCGACAAGGGCTACGGCCTAAAGAAGCTCGCCGAGATGCTGGGCATCCCCATGGACCAGGTGATTGGCGTGGGAGACTCCGCAAACGACCTCGCTATGATCAAGGCTGCGGGGCTGGGCGTGGGCGTGGCCAACGTCACGGACGACGTCCGCCCCTACTGCGACGCCGTGCTCGAATCCACCGGCGATGAGGGAGCGTTCGAGGAACTGGTCGAAAAATACCTGGAGCCCTCGTCCGCACTATAGCCCTACCGACCCGTCGCGGCGGAACCAAGCTGTTACAGCGTTACTCGGAATGAACGAGCGACTTGTAAGCCTTAGTTAACTTATGGAGAGAATGTGATGGGCGATCTTTTCCAGTTACCTATAGTTAACTGTTTACTATAGTTAACTCAACGACAGGAACCACCCCGCAGGCGATGAAACTAGGGGCCCTGTCAGAAGGATTGCCTCCCTCCCCTCTGGGCAATTCCAATGGTGTACCTCGGAAAAGACCCCGTCACATACAACGCGGCGGGGTCTTTTCTGCGTTTACGGCACAGCTATAACTTAATGCTGGTCGATGGTTCGGATGCTCTTGATGGAGCAGGAAAGCGTCGCCAGGACGATCATGGCCGCACCCACCAAAACAAAGCAGCGCGTCGCGCCGATCGAGTCGGCGAACAAAGTTGAGAAGATGAGGCCCACGGGCATGGCCCGCTACATACCGCGCCGTACAGACCAAAAACCCGTCCCAAGCAATCCGGATCGACCCTGCACTGCATAAGCGCCATCTGCGGGCTGCTATACAACGGGGACGATACTCCCATAGCGAACGTGAACGCCAGGAACGGGGCGAAGGCCGACGCCGGCAGCAAGCCCGAGGCGAGCGTCGTGACGCCAAACAGGGCGATCGCCAGCACGCAGGAAACGCCCTGGTGCTTGAAACCTCCCGTGGCGCCTATCATCAACCGCTTGATCGACGATCGGTCGACGATGGTTCCGGCAAACACTCCGAGCACCGCCATGGGCAGAAAGCCCACGAGGCTCACCAACGACAGGGCGCCAGCGGAGCCCGTAGTCAGCGTGACGTGCCAGATAAGCCCCATTTGCAAAACAGAGCTGGTAAGAACTGAAAACGCCTCTCCCAACCAGACAAGGACCAGGGAACGCTTCCAAGAAGCGCGATCATTCTTATGCATATTGATTTTTCCTTTTGATGCGATCGGTTGAAATGCAATGCGACTGGTCGCTCACGCGACCGTGGCTAGAGCCAAATCCTCATGGAAGCAAGCATGGTGAAGCTCCCCTTTCCCAAAACATGAAAGATTGCAGCAGTCGTGAGTCTCGAACGATGCTACATGGCAACATGCCGCCTGGCAACCGCCCCCAGTCTACCAAGCGTAGATAACGCCGACGGGCAGGGTCTCCCCACCGCCCGGCCGCCGCGATGCGATACACTTAGCCGCAAAAACCATCTTCATCGCAGGGGGATATATGGAACCGACAGGCAAAGAGGGATTCTTCGAGCGAGTCTACCAGATGGTCGAGCAGGTACCGGAAGGCATGGTCGCCACTTATGGGCAGATAGCCAAGCTGGTTGGCGAGCCCCGCCGCGCACGCTACGTGGGCTACGCCCTGCATGTAAACCCCCGCCCAGGCATCATCCCCTGCCATCGCATTGTTTTCGCGGACGGCCGCCTCGCCCCCGGCTTCGCCTTTGGCGGCCCGGAAGCGCAGCGCGAACTACTGGAAGCAGAAGGCGTGAGCTTTCTTACAGACGGCCGCGTGGACCTGTCCGTCAACCGCTGGCCCGCGGGGCTTGAGTAGGCGAATATGGGGGAGCAACGATTGCAAGACGAGCGCGATAAGCAAAACGAGCACCTGGTTATCCGTGCGATCGAGGCGCGCGACGACGCGGCGATCGCACGCATCATCCGGCACAACCTCGAGGCATACGGTCTCGACCGACCGGGGACGGCGTATTTCGATCCCGAACTCGACCACCTAAGCAGGTACTACTCGGCCTCGCCGCACCGCGCCTACTTTATCGCCGAGCTGGATGGAACCGTGGTGGGCGGCGCGGGCGCGTCACCGGTCCCCGGCGCGACGGGCACGGCGGAGCTACAGAAGCTCTACGTGGCGCCCGAAGCGCAGCGACGCGGCATCGCTACCGCGCTCACCCTCGTGGTCGAGGACTTTGCGCGCCGCGCCGGCTTTAGCACGCTCCACCTGGAAACCCATCATGGCCTTACGGCAGCCATCGCCCTGTACCGCGCGCTGAGCTACGCCGAAGACGACAAACCGCTGCCTGGAAGCCCCACACCACAATGGATGTGTTCTTCAAGAAAGAGCTATAGGCGCAGGGTCGCTACAATACGGGGGACGTTGTTTCCCTGCCACGGAAACCCCAACGCTTCAGCGGAGACTCAAACCACAAAAAAGGAACGCTACCATGGCATTCAAGGAAATCAGCATCCACGATCTGCAACTCAACCCCTTCGATAAGATCGGCCGTGACTGGGCGCTCCTCACCGCGGGCGATGCATCTGGATCGAACACCATGACGGTAAGCTGGGGCGGCCTGGGCGTGATATGGAACCGCAACGTGGCAACGGTCTATGTACGGCCGCAGCGCCACACCAAGCAGTTCATCGATGCTGCCGATCGCTTCACGCTCTCCTTCTACAGCCCCGAGCACAAGCGCGCCCTGGGCATTTTGGGAAGCAAGAGCGGGCGCGACGGCGACAAAGTGGCGGAGGTTGGCTTTACGCCCCTCTACCTTGACGGAACCTGTGCGTACGAGCAGGCCCAGCTTGTCCTTGTATGCCGCAAGCTCTACGCAGATGAGATCAAGCCCGACTCCTTTATCGACCGAACCTGCGACACGGCGAACTACCCCGAGCATGACTATCACACCATGTACATCGCCGAGGTTGAGAAGGTGTACGTCTCGGAGTAGCCGACGAGCTTTTCGCGTGACAACGGCTGCGTGACCCCCGCCTCGCAATCCGCTATCGCAAGCGCCTCATCATACGCTCCAGTTCATCATCTCGTTTGTAACGCGCCGGCCTCTGGTTCGCGTCGCGCCCCTGCCCCCGCTTAGAACGAACTCGATACGGCCTGCCGGACGTTCCACGCGGGCGGGGTGCTTGGGCATGCATCTCCCGCGCACGCCGATGCGCCTCAGCCTTGGAGCCGTCGACATCCGAATACTCGGCATCGAGGAGCGCTGCAAGGTCGGCGAGGCCCTTCTCGTCCCACCTGACCGGCATGCGCCACTCGATCGCGCGGATGACATTGAGCAGGGAGTGCCCACCGGCGCCGGTAGTCGCGATATGCGCGCCGCCCAGCCCCTGCGGGGCGTCCATGGTGAACCCGTCGCGGTTATCAACGTAGACCACCAGGTTCACGATGGCCTCGCCCGGGACCCGTCCTTCAAGACTATGGCGAAGCGCGCAGACGTGCCGATGGTTCTGCGAGGGCCCGCGATCGTAGTACCGGCCGATGCCGGGCACACCGTTTGAGCCATTCGGCGACGTCACCTCAACCTCATAGCGATCGCGAAACTTCTGCGGGCGCACGGCAATCGGCCCCCGAAGGTTTTTGACCTCGATGACGTAGAGCGCCTGCGCGAAGGCAGGAAAGGCAGCTTGCGCAACACGCCCCAGCGCGCGTTGTCCGCCTCTACCTCCAAGCGATCAACGTCCAACGCGTTGAGCCGCTTCTCCCTATCAATGCGCAGGGTCGCGGTCTTACGTGCCGCATCGTCGTAATCAATTGAGCGAAGGCGTGCTCCGCATGCCGGATAGATGTCGCCCCCGTGCCTCAACGGAACCTGTGTGCCGCACTTCCAGCAAACCGCACGGGTAATCGGTGCCTTGTTGCCCATGTGCCTCATCCCTCTCGATGGGGTCCTACGATGTCCTCTATCGTAGGACTTCGTGCGGACATTATTTGACACAGGCTTCAAGCCTAATGCGTTTCCCCAAATCGATAAGCGTCGCCACCCGCCAACCCGCGGATCCCATGCCACGGGCGAGCCCACCGCTACAGACGCGAGCGCCACCAAGCGCCCTCGACCACTTCAATCTACACGTAACCCGGGGCGAGATCTTTGGCTTGCTGGGCCCCAACGGGTCGGGCAAAACCACCAGCATCAACTGCGTGCTCGCCCTTCTCGCGTATGACCGCGGCACCATTCAGCTGTTCGGCGAACCCATGGGCCCCACGCGCTACGACCTCAAGCGCCGCATCGGCGTCGTGCCGCAGCAGGTCGCCGTCATCAACGAGCTCACCGTCCGCGAGAACATCGATTACTTCTGCTCGCTCTACGTGGACGACCGTGCACGGCGCCGTGCGCTCGTAGACGAGGCAATCGAGTTCGTGGGACTCGAGGAGTTCTGCCGCTTTCGCCCCGGCAAGCTCTCGGGCGGCCTGCTGCGCCGCCTCAACATCGCCTGCGGCATCGCCCACAAACCGGAGCTTATCTTCTTCGACGAGCCCACGGTGGCCGTGGACCCGCAGAGCCGCAACGCCATTCTCACCGGCATCCAACGCCTGCGCGACGAGGGCGCGACCGTGGTATATACGAGCCACTATATGGAAGAGGTCGAGCAGATCTGCGACCGCGTCATGATCATGGACCATGGGCGCGCGTTGGCTCAGGGCACGTGCGATGAACTCAAGCGCTCCATTAAAACTGGCGAACGCATCGTGGTGGAACTCCAGATGGCATCGGGAACGCGAGAAGCTGCCGCATCGTCCATCGACAAACGAGAGCTCGACCGCCTGCGGGCGCTCCCCCACGTCATCGACGTCGCGCTCACCGACAACCTGCTCGCCGTCTCATGCGAAGCGAGCGAGCACAACCTCACCGACGTTCTGGCGGCGCTGCGCGCAGGCAACGTCCGCATGGGGCGCATCACATGCGCACCGCCCACCCTCAACGACGTCTTTCTCGAGATCACCGGTCGCGAGCTGCGCGATTAAGGAGGAGCATCCATGTGGACCACCTTTACAACAACCGTCCGCACGCTGCTGCACACGCCCAGCGCCGTGGTGTGGACGCTCGTCTTCCCCATCGTCCTCGCCACCGTGTTCAACTTCATGTTCGAGCCGCTGCGCGCCCAAGAGTCCGTCGAGGCCATCGATGTAGCGGTTGTGGACGATGACGCATGGCGCGCATCGCCCTTCTCCCAAGTTATCGACGCGCTCGCGACGCAGGACGAGCCCCTGCTGCGCGCCATCCCCGTCGACTCAACCAAAGACGCCCGATCTTTGATGAAAGACGGCCAGGCAGACGGGGCTTTCTCGGTTCAATCAAATGGAGAGCCCCTGCTTGTCCTCGCCCCGACGGACACAAGCAGCGACTCATCCTATAACGTCAACCGCGCCATCCTGGAGTCCATCCTTACCAGCTACCTGCAAAACCAAAGCCTGGTTGCAAACGTAGCCCAAAGCGACCCCGCCGCCCTGGAGAACGCATCCGCAATAGAAGCCGCGCTCTCCCAAACCGTCGACGTCGCCCAGGTGTCGCTCACGCGCGCCCAACCGGACGCCATGGTGCGCTTTTACTATGCCCTGCTGGGCATGGCCTCCATCTTCGCCGCCCAGCTCGCAGAGCAAAGCGTGTGGCGCCTGCAGCCCACCGCCTCCGCAGAGGGAGCCCGGCGCGCCGCCTCGGGGACCAGCCGTATGCGCCAACTTGTCCCCACCATCGCGGGATGCTGGGCCGTGTCGACCGCTTTTCTAGCAATTGCCTTTGGCTATATCTGCCTTACCGCGCACATCGACTTCGCTGGGCGCGAGCCGCTCTGCCTTATAGGAATCGCCGCCGCCAGCCTGCTTTCTTGCGGCCTGGGCGCACTGGTGGGCTCGCTCCCCGGTCGCATGGGATCAGACTCCCGCCGCGGTCTCCTCACGGCCGTCACGTGCCTGCTCTCGCTGTTTGCGGGCCTCTACGGACAGCCCACCATGGAGCTAGCCGACTCGGTAGCCAAAGCTTTCCCCGCTGTTACCTGGATCAATCCGGTTTGCCTCGTCCGCGATTTGTTCTACAGCGTCTACTACTATGATGCGCTCGCGCCGTTCGCCCTGCGCATAGCCGCCGGCACGGCGATGGCCGCCGTCTTCCTTGCGATCTCCGTCGCCTTCATGAGGAGGTACACCCATGAACATCTGTAAGCGAGCAATCATCATCGCGCTGCGCCACCCGCTCTACCTCGCCATCTACATCGGCTTTCTCTCCGCAATGGGAGTCCTGCTTATGGGAGAGGTAGGCACCGCGCAAGCCCCCGTGCCCTCATCCGCGTCTTCTCAGGCCGCCATCGTGCTGGTCGACCGCGACGGCTCGCCCATTTCACGCGCGCTTCGCGCCGCCCTTGAAACAACGGATGAGCTTGTAGACGTGGACGATGAACCCACCGCGCCGCAAGACGTTTTAGCAAAAGACCAGGCGGACATAGTCCTTATAATCCCCGAGGGATTTGGCGACCAGCTTATTGACGCGGCGCATGCAGGCCGGGACCTGCCGCAGCTCAACATGGCCGCGGGGTCAAACATGCAAGCCGCGGCGCTGGCATCCCAGCGTGCGATCCGCTGGGCGTCCCTGGCCGCCGCACAAGCCGCGTTGGAACCCGCGCTTGATGCGGACAGCATTGTCGGCGCAGTTGCGCAAAGCAGCAGCGTCGAGCCGTCCGTGCAGGTACTCGAAACAACCCCCGGCAACGCCGCAGCGTCGCGACTTGCGTTCTACCTAACCTTTAGCTCCTATACCATAACCTCATCCATCATTGTGGTCGCAGGAGTGGTGCTGGCTACGCTCAACGCACCCGACGTCCGCCGCCGCCAGCTCTCGTCCCCCATGAGCACCTGGCGCCTGGGACTGGGCAGCATCGCCGGCTGCGGCGTGCTCGCCCTAGCGGTGTGCGTGTGGGTCGCCGTGGTTGGCGTTGTAGCCTCAGGGGCCGCGCCCCTGGTCTCGCAGACTTTACCGCAACTCGCACTCGCTTTGATCTCGTTTGCGACATTCGCCCTGGTTCCGCTTTCGCTTGCCTACACCCTTGCGCAATGCGGCTTTCAAGAAGACGCGCTCAACGCCATCGCAAATTTGGGCGGCATGGTCATGTCGTTCTTGGGTGGAGCGTGGGTTCCGTTGTCGCTCATGGGCCCCGGCGTGCAGGCGATGGCGCGCTTCACCCCCACCTACTGGATGTACAGCGCAATCACGGAGGCACTGGGAGCGCAGGCTATCACTTTTGATGTGCTCGCAACCGTAGCGAGCAGCCTGGGCATCATCGTCCTATTCGCGGCGGCAATAACCTCTGCCGGACTTGTCGCCGCGCGCCTACGCGTCCGCGAGGCATAGGCGCTCCACCGCGAGCGACGTCAGAACGCCATAGACCGCAAGCAATGCAGCCGTGAACAGCAACACGCCGCCCGTGATGGCGAAAAAGCCGCTTGTACCCAGCGCGAACGCAAGAAATGCCACCAAAAACAGACCGAACACGTCGTGCACCATCGCCCCCGCAAACGGGGCGGCAAAGTAGAGCAGCACCTGTTTGCGCACGGACAGGGCCATGTCCGCGCGCTCGCATCCAAGCTTTGCAAGCGAGGCGTACGCATGACGGGCATCCGCCGCACCGGAAAGCTGCTGCAGCGAGAGCACCGCCACGGCGCTCAGCAAAAAGACGGATCCGTAAAAGATACCGATGAATCCAATGGGCGCCATGGAAGCCGCAAGCCCTTGGGAGACAAGCTCCGGGGTGCGCATGCCCACGCTGAAGGCAAAGCCCGCCACCATCATGCACACGGAAACCGCGATGAGCACGCACACGCAGGCAAGCGCCATGGACGAGCTTGCCACGCGGGACTCCACCTGCCGCACGGTGAACGCGCGCAGGCCCCGCCAGTACCGCTCCGTGCGGCGGCGGGCGCGGGCGGCCCAGCCCGTTACAACGATGCGCGCCACCAGCGCGGTTGCGAAGCATGCCGCAAACCCCATGGGGATGATGAAGGCGATGAAATAGACGGGCTGAAACACGCACGCGCCCCACACCACGGCGAGCAGCCCCGCCGCCGCCGCAACCTGCACGCCGCGAGCCAGGCGCCCTCCCGTAGAGGCGACTTCCGGCGCGCGCTCGGCAGCGATCAACTCGATCAAGGGGCGCCTACCCATGTTGCGCGCGCCGTCAAATGCGTTGAGCGCAAACACCGCAGCAAAGCACCCGCTTGTCCATACGGCGGATTGGGACGAGAACACCACCATGGGGTGCCACGGCACATCGAACACAAACGCGGTGATAGCCCCAAAGGCGGGTGACAGGGCCACGCCCAGCAGCACGCCCAGCGCAAGCGCTAGCACGCCCACGCAAGCGGTCTCCATCACCAGAACGCAGGACACGGCACCTCGATCCATGCCCACCAGTTTGTACAATGCGAACTCGCGGCTACGGCGACGCAGTAAAAAGCGGTTGGCATAGCGCACCAAGAACAAAAACACCAACACGGTGAAGATCGAAAACGCCTGCAGGATATCGCCGGAGCTCGCCACCACGCTCATCTGGTCGGGCGAGAGGTCGAGCCGGTTGAGGTAGTCAGAAGATGCTACAAAGGAATAGAGCAGGCACGCGGCAAAGCCAAGCGTGGCGAAATAGACCGAGTAGTCGCGCGCGCTTCTCCGCACGTTGCCAAACGCGAGTTTGAGATACAGACCCATGGCGGCCATCCTTTACCTATCGATACGCTTACATCGTTGTTTACCTGGCAACCATTGTCAGAAATACCGCCCGCCGCAGCCATCGATTCACCTTACAGAGGACTAACGAAAATGTAAGGAGCCCGGCTGGAATCGATCCAAACCGAGCTCCTTAAAGAATCATCCATGAAAAACCAATTACAGCACGCCATCGAGCATGAGATTAACCTTTAGGACGTTAACGGTAGGCTCACCGAAAACGCCCAGGAAACGACCCTTGGAGCACTGGGCGATGATGTCGCGCACCTCGTCCTCGCTCTTGCCGGTAGCCTTCGCCAGGCGCGGAACCTGATACTCGGCCGCATCCGGAGAGATCTCGGGATCGAGGC
>SAMEA3387468__coassemble_1972_pt1 | contig 69807 bp, 66 predicted proteins | sample SAMEA3387468__metabat2_low_PE_032 | metagenome-assembled genome bin SAMEA3387468 (sample SAMEA3387468) | Felis catus | biome: Faeces | place: United Kingdom | collected 2012 | reverse complement strand
GTGGGACGCGCGGGCGGGCGTGGCAGGTACAATACCCTCGTCCAAAAACTGCCAAACAACCGTGCGAAAGAGAAGGCGCCTATGTCCGCAATGCAAAAGCTGCTCAAGATCACCAGCATCGCCATGCTTGTTTTGGGCGGCCTGTTCATTCCCCTTACCGTGATGAACTTTATTCACGCAGAGACGTTCCCCGGCATTATCATCGCGGTGCTCACCGCCCTGACGGCGCTGTTCGATATCCTTCTGGGCTTTTTGGGGTCGACCGCGGCCAACGTGCCCAGCCGCGTGACCGGCCTTTTGCCCATCATCGTCATGGCTCTGATCGTTAACGCGGCCACTGTCCTCTACATCATGCTTATGGAGGGCCTGTGGGTGCCCACGCTGGTCAACGCGACCGTCAACCTGGTGTATTCCTTTGCGGCGCACCGGGTCAACAAAGAGGCCCTGCGCTAGGGCCTTAACGTTTGACGGCTGAGTTTTCAAGGCGGGCGGGTATCCAAAGGGGTGCGCGCCCGCCTTTTCGTTTTATCATGCAAAGCAGCGACGTCGATGAGAAAGGACTGGCTATGAAGCTTGTGATAGCCTCTGACCTGCATGGATCTGCATATTGGACCCGTCGTCTTATGGATGCGATCGCGCGCGAGGCGCCTGATCGCGTGGTGCTGCTGGGCGATTTGCTCTACCACGGCCCCCGCAACGACTTGCCGCGCGACTATGCGCCCAAACAGGTGATTCCTTTGTTGAACGACCTGGCGTCAACCGGTTGCCTCACTGCGGTGCGCGGCAACTGCGAGGCAGAGGTGGACCAGATGGTGCTGTCCTTCCCCTGTATGTCGGACTTTTCTCAGCTCATTGATGAGAGCGGCCGCACGCTCTTTCTTACCCACGGCCACGTGTTTGGCGCCGGGATGCACAACAGCGTGGACAGGGCGCCTTCGCTGCCCGCGGGCTCCGCGCTGGTGTACGGCCACACGCATATCAAGGTGAATCAGGAAAGCGGGGCGCATCCGGGGCTGTGGCTGTTTAATCCGGGTAGCGTGTCTATTCCCAAGGACGGCACGCACAGCTATGGCATTTATCAGGACGGCGCGTTTAGCCATGTGGTTTTGGACGAGGAGTAGGCGCTATGGCGGAGTGGAAGAACACCGGTAGCGGCAGCCTGGCAAGTCTGGTGCGCGACACCTCGACGCTGTCGGATGCGCGCGAGGCGTTTCAGGGCCTGGTCGAGACCATCTGGCGCCTGCGCCAACCCGACGGGTGCCCATGGGATCGAAAGCAGACGCATGCCAGCATTGCCAAGAACATGATCGAGGAAGCCTACGAAGCGGTCGATTGCATCGAGTCGAACGATGTCTCCCACCTGCGCGAAGAGCTGGGCGATGTCCTGATGCAGGTGGTGCTGCACGCGCAAATCGCGGCGGACGCGGGCGAATTCACCATGGCGGACGTGGCGCGCGATATAGACCAAAAGCTCATTCGCAGGCACCCGCACGTGTTTGGCGACGCCGCGGCCCAAGACGCCGAGGAGGTGCTGGCGATTTGGGACAACGTGAAGCTTGCCGAAAAGGAAGCCAAGGACAAGGAGAGCGTGCAGGCGGGCGAGAGGCCGGAAGGGCTGCTCGATGGCGTTCCCACCTCGCTTCCCGCCCTGATGCAAGCCCAAAAGGTATCGCGCAAGGCCGCTGCCGTGGGGTTTGAATGGGAGACGGTCCAAGACGTGTGGGATAAGGTGGACGAGGAGCGCGAGGAATTCCGGAAGGAGGCCCCCGGCACCGCCGAGCGCGAAATGGAGTTTGGCGACGTGCTCTTCGCACTGGTAAACGTAGCGCGCAAAGAGGGGATCGACGCCGAAAGCGCGCTACGAGCGAGCACGGCGAAATTCCGCTCGCGCTGGCAGGCTATGGAAGGTCTCGCCCGCCAGCACGGGGTTGCGATCGAGGGCTTGTCGACCAAAGAGCTCAATGACCTATGGGACGAGGTCAAGCGCCAGCGCGCCTAGTAGCGAGCGCGAATGGCGGCGGGGTACCAAATGTGGTCGTTGCGTCGGTAATTGCATGAATGTGCATAACAATTTGCGCTAGGGACATAAGAACACTACCGTACATTGCCGTGGCCTTCAGTAAGTATGAAGGGGCTATGAATCCAGAATGCCACCAAGATACGGGTTTTGGCGGTACGTCGTGCGCCCGGAGCGCGGGATGTACCGCATAGGTTCAGCCTGGCGCACGTGCATGTTGCGACGAGCTAGCAAAACGTCTACCTCGAACATTGCGATTCCCCAATCAACGCTGCTGTTGGCGGCGGGTCTTTTACGCCGCGCTTCGCTGCCTGCAACTATGCAGGGGCGAGCGTCCGGTGGAAGTACCGGTTGTTGGTACCATTTGTTACTTGGCGTTTTGTTCTGTCACGTAGAGTAGCGAGCCTGTCAGCCAAGCGTGTTAGAAAGGGGTGAGGCGTGTGGAGAAGGTCCACGACTACCTCGTTGAGTACTTGAGGTCGAAGGGATACCCGGAAGTTAAGAAACATCGGCACGAGTACCTTTGCTACTACGGATTCGATCAATCGCACGTCTATGTCCTGATCGAGGGCGTTGTCAAGGCGAGCGTCACCATGCGTGAGGGCACCGAGTTCAACGTGTTCTATATGCAGGGGCCCAGCCCGGTCTCGCTGTTGCGGGACGAGGAAAGCGCTAAGGCAAAGTCTCCGTTCAGCGTACGGGTTGAGTCGGACGAGGCTCTGTTTTACGTGGTGCCTCGGCTGACGTTCTGGAAGTACGTGAACGAGGATCATCGTCTGCTTGATTACGTAAAGGATTACTATCGGAGAAACCTGGAAGACGCGTTTGACCGCACGCGCTTTTTGACCATGAACGGAAAAATAGGCGCGGTGGGGGCCTTGCTGTTCGACTTAAGCGTTAAATACGGCGAGCCGTGCAAGGACGGAACCGTGATCTCGCTGGACGTGACCAACGAGGACATAGCCCAGTTCTGCGGTATCTCGTCCAGAAACAGCGTGAACCGCATATTGCGCGGTCTGCGCGAAAAGGGCGTTATCTCTACAAAGGGCCATGATTCGCATATTGTTGTGCATGATGCGGACTATCTGGAGCAGTTTGTAATGGACTAGGGGGAGTGGACGATGGACGCAGCCGATGCAAAACTGCTGGCTGAACGGGTGGCCGCCGGGGAAGTGCCGCCCGATGAGCTGGCGCGCGCGCTGCAGGTGCCGCCGGTGACCGACCTTGGCTTTGCCACGGTTGATAACCAGCGCGGCGCCCGTACTGGCACGTCTGAGATCATCTATGGTGCAGGAAAGACAAAAGAGCAGATAGCGGGCATTGTGACGTCAATGCTAGAGGCCTGCCAGCGTCGGGTGCTGGTAACGCGTCTTGACGGCGAGAAGGCTGCCGGCGTGAGCGAACTGCTTGCCGCCGCCGGCATCGCCATGGAGTACGATCCCGTAGCGCGCTTGGGCATGGTTGGAGATGCCAAGGAGCCGGATGGGCTGGGAACGGTGCTTGTGGTTTGCGCCGGAACCAGCGACTTGCCGGTTGCCGAGGAAGCGGCGCGCACGCTTGAGTATTTGGGCAACCGCGTGGACCGCGCCTATGACGTGGGCGTCGCCGGCATTCACCGCCTGCTTGCGTGCGAGAAGCGCATCCGCGATGCGCGCGTTATCGTGGCCGTCGCCGGCATGGAGGGCGCGCTGGCCAGCGTGGTGGCCGGTTTGGCGAGCTGCCCGGTGATCGCGGTTCCCACCAGCGTGGGGTACGGGGCGAGCTTGGGCGGTGTCGCCGCGCTGCTAGCGATGCTCAATAGCTGCGCCAACGGTGTTTCCGTGGTCAATATCGATAACGGTTTTGGCGCCGCGTACCAGGCGTCGCTCATCAATCATATGAAATAGGCGCGGGCCTTCGCGCTGCTGGGGGAGAGGGTTTATATGGGTTCGCTGTACATCGATTGCTCGCTGGGCGTGAGCGGGGACATGCTGGTCGCTGCGCTACTGGACGCCGGAGCCGATTCGGCGGCGCTGGACCGCGCGTTGTCGAGTCTTTCCGTTGCGGACGAGTTTGAGATAGCGATATCGACCGTGACCAAGGCGGGCATGCGTGCCTGCGACTTCGATGTGGTGCTGCGCCATGGCCATGAGACCCACGACCATGATATGGCGTATCTGCATGGCCATGGTGAGGACCGGTGCGGCCGCGCGCACGAGCATGCGCACGAGGACGATGGTCATCACTGCTGCGGGCACGCCCATGCGCACGGGCACACCCATGGCGACCATGACCACCAGCACGAGCACGCCCACGAGCATCATCACGAGCACCGTAATCTGCATGACGTCATGGCGATCATCGACTCCGCGCAGATGACGCAGAGCGCTCGCGCCATCGCCGCGCGCGCGTTCGAGATCCTCGCCCAGGCAGAGGCGCGGGCACATGGGCTGCCGGTGGACCAGGTCCATTTTCACGAGGTGGGCGCGATCGACTCCATCGTCGACATCGTGTCCGCAGCGGTTTTGGCCGATAGCCTTGATCCCGATGCCGTCTACGCCACGCCGCTAGCAGACGGCCATGGCACCATCCGTTGCCAGCATGGCGTCATCCCCGTTCCTGTTCCGGCGGTGGTGAACATCTGCCGCGCCTGCGAGCTGCCTACGTCGCACCTGGATGTTGTGGGCGAGCTGGTAACGCCTACGGGTGCCGCGCTTATCGCCGCGTTGGATGCTCGCCGCGCCCCCGATTTTCCCTACACAATCCTGGCGACGGGCATGGGCGCGGGCAAGAGGGGCTACAGCGTGCCATCGCTGGTGCGCGTTCATCGCATCGAGCGGGCTCTGGGGTCTCAGCCCCATGTCGACGGGGTGGTCAAGCTGGAATGCGACGTGGACGACCAGCCCGCAGAGGGCATGGCCCATGCGGCGCAGGCGCTTCTTCGCGACGGCGCGCTCGAGGCCCACTGGCTGCCCGTCTTTGGCAAGAAGGGTCGGCCCGCCTATCAGCTGCAGGTTATCGCCGCTCCTCAGGATGCCGAGCGCATGCGCCGGCTAATGTTTTTGGAGACCACCACCATTGGCGTTCGTTGGACGATGATGGACCGCGAGGTCCTTGAGCGCAGCGAGCGCGTGGAGCAGACGTCTCTGGGACCGGTGCGCGTCAAGACCGTTGTCCTTCCCGATGGCGAGCACCGCTCCAAGCCCGAATATGAGGATGTCGCCCGCATAAGCTCGCGCGAGGGTATCGCGTTTCCAGACGCGCTCGTCCAGATTACCGCAGAGATACGTGCGGGTAGGAATACCGATCTGTAGGGGGGTTGCCCCGGCTTCCCGGTGCGAGCGCCATACTAAGGCGTTGCGGCATTGTTGAATCTTTTGGTTTCTTGGTTTTCCGTGCATGGTTGGATCGCACTCGGGCATACTAAAGAAGTTATCCAAGGTTAACCCTTCGCCGGGAAGAATCTCGGCGGGGTCGCTTGCTCTCGTATCCAATGAAAGGGGACGAATATGAGTGAGATTCTCGATGTGTACGGTCGCGAGGTATTGGACTCTCGCGGCAATCCCACCGTTGAGGTGGAAGTTGTGCTCGATGATGGCTCCTTTGGCCGCGCGATGGTGCCCTCCGGCGCTTCCACCGGTGCGTTCGAGGCCGTTGAGCTGCGCGATCGCGATCGCGAGCGCTATCTGGGCAAGGGCGTTTCCAAGGCCGTCGACCATGTGAACAAGGAGTGCGCGGACGCCGTGATCGGTATGGACGCGTTTGACCAGCGTGCGGTCGACGCCGCCCTGATCGCCGCGGACGGCACGCCCAACAAGGCAAACCTGGGCGCAAACGCGATTCTGGGCGTGTCGCTTGCCGTCGCTCGCGCGGCGGCGCAGTCTGCCGGCCTTGAGCTGTACAGCTACTTGGGCGGCGTCAACGCCCACCTGCTGCCCACGCCCATGATGAACATCTTGAACGGCGGCGTGCATGCGGACAACAACGTGGACTTCCAGGAGTTCATGATCATGCCGGTGGGCGCCCCTACCTTTACCGAGGGCCTGCGCTGGTGCGCGGAGGTCTACCACACGCTTAAGGGCGTGCTGCACGAGGCGGGCCTTGGCGGCGGCGTGGGCGATGAGGGCGGCTTCGCCCCCAACCTCAAGACCAATGCCGAGCCCTTTGAGTACATCAACAAGGCGGTCGAGAAGGCCGGCTACACCCCGGGCGTGGACTTCATGTACGCCATGGATCCCGCGTCGACCGAGTTTTACAACACTCAGACCGGCATGTACGAGCTTAAGGGCGAGGGCCGCGAGCTTACCAGCGCGCAGATGGTCGACTATTGGTGCGAGCTCGTTGAGAAGTATCCCATCATCTCCATCGAGGACGGCATGGCCGAGGAGGATTGGGACGGCTGGGTCGAGCTGACTCGCCGCATCGGAGACAAGGTCCAGCTGGTGGGCGACGACCTGTTTGTCACCAACACCGAGCGCCTGAAGAAGGGCATCGAGCTGGGAGCGGCGAACGCCATTCTGGTCAAGGTGAACCAGATCGGCACGCTGACCGAATCCCTCGAGGCGATCGAGATGGCCAAGGAGGCGGGATACGCCTGCATCGTCTCCCACCGTTCCGGAGAGACCGAGGATTCCACCATCGCGGATCTGGTGGTTGCGACCAATGCGGGCCAGATCAAGTCCGGCGCTCCGTGCCGCTCCGACCGCATCGCCAAGTACAACCAGCTTATCCGTATCGAGGACGAGCTGTTTGGCAGCGCGCGCTACGCCGGTAGGAACGCGTTTTACAACCTGCGCTAGCGCACGCTGTACCGCCGCGCCCAACGAGGCGTTGATGTGAAAAAAGGACCTGCAGCCGGTTTGGGCTGCAGGTCCTTTTGCTTGGACGCGTGATCGATCGCGCAGGGTTGAGCTATGCGCGAGCGACTTTGTTCGCGGGGCGAAGCAGGAAGAAAGAGAGGATGGCGACGATGATGACGCTGAGGACGACGGCGGGGACGGTGGCCATGTGAATCATGGGGATGCCCACGAGCAAACCGATGATATAGGGCACCAGCCAGAGCAGCCATACGATGGTGCTGAAGCGATGGAAGGTCTGCTCCTGCGCAATCGCCTTGTCATCATGACGGCGGCCGCGCACGTAGACCAGGGTTGCCCAGCCGGCGTGGAAGAGCATGAGGATGATGGCGAGCAGGCCGGTGATTCCGTGGATGGCGGGCACGGGCTCGCTTCCTGCGGTGCGCGCCATGATGGTCATCACGGTGGTTCCGGTGGTGTCGCAAGCGAGGCCGGCCCAAAACAGGGCGAGGTGGCGGCCATTGAGGTGGCCGGCACGGCGCTCGGCGAAGACGCCGATGGTGTAGAAGACGAGTGCCGCGGTGATGGCGAGGCTGGCGATCATGAGCATGGGGGACATTGCTAAATTCCCTTCCTTAGCAGGTGAATAGGTGGCCGATGTTCGTGGTGAACACCGTTCATCTGAACAAGGTTCATCTTAGGGACGAGGACTGCTTTCCGCAAGGAGAACTTTTCTTGTCCAAATTTCCGCCATGAATTCTCCACCTGCTTGTTCACTTGCGTTCCGCTATGATGAACAGAGTTCATTTTGTGTGTTGCCAAGCACGTTTGGCGTTGTTTGGCGGGAGGAGAGCGGCATGGGGAGCAAACCTGCGATTTCTCGCGAAACGATTTTGTCCGTGGCGTACGAGCGCGCGCAGAAGGACGGCATGGCTTCGCTTGGCATTAGGACCATCGCCAACGAGTGCGGCGTTGCCATCGGCACCATCTATAACTACTTTCCGGATAAGGCGTCGTTGGTGACCGAGGTCGTAGCTCGCTTTTGGCGCGCCGCCATCGAGGAGGCGGGCGTGCTTTCAAACGCTGAGGAGTCCTCTGACGGCGCCGAGAAGAGCCTGCTTGCCTACTGTCGCAGGCTGGCCGAGGAGCTAAGCGAGTCCCTGGGGCATTTCCAGGCGAGTTGGCTTCGCGAGATCTCTACGCTTGACGCGCGCTCCCTTGAGCGGAGCCGCGCCGCCGAGGAGGAGTGCTTCAGGGGTATCTGCGCGGGCATCGCGTCGCATATCAAGAGCGATGCCGCGATCACGCCCGCGGCGCGCGAGCGCTTTGATGCGGACCATCTCGCCGAGTTCATCTGGAAGGCGATGTTCGGCTCGATCAAGGCGGGCGATCCCGCGTGCACCACGTTGTTTGGCCTGATGGAGATGGCGTTGTATTAACATGCTCCGCGCCGTCCAAGACGGCTCGCGCGGCGCGCCGGCGCGGCTCAACGCTAAGCCTGCACAACTGAGCCGCCCGCGCGTGGTATAACTGGAAGGCAAGAAAGCGCAACCGTACCTCAACCAAACAAGGCGCCCATGAACAACACTTCACAGCACAACGGTTTTTCCGTCCATAACGGCACAGCCGGCGAACCCATGCCGCCAAAGGTCAAGCCTGTCTCGAGCGCGTATTCCGATGCGGCCGCTTCTGCTGCGGCCAAGCGCTCGCATCGCCATAAGGGCGAGGGGGCCAAGGGCGGCGAGGCCGAACAGAAGCCCGTGGATAGAAAGCAGACGCCCACGCATCGCCGCGCACCCAAGGGTACGGCTAGGCCGGCGGCGAGGCGCGCTGTCGCCGATAGGCCGCCGGTGCATCGCTCCGGCATCGCTGAGGAGGTTGGGGCGACGCCTCGTTCTGCCGCGAACGATCGCCGGGCGACTAGGGCATCTGTTTCGCCCTCCGCGGATGTCGCGGGCGCTGGGCATAGCTCGTCCGCCTCGTCCGTATCTGTATCTGAAGAGCCGGCAGCCCGCAAGGTCTCCGGCTTTGCCAATAAAGTTAGGGGAGCCGTTTCAGGCGGTGCCGCGCGAGTAAAGGGAGCCGCTGCGGGCGCCGCCGGCGCGGACGCGTCTTCTCACAGGCCGGCGCGCGGGGCGAGCTCGGGCGAGCGGTCCGGGGCTTCCGCGGTGGACGAGGAGCGTGCGAGCCGCCGCGCCGCGTACGAGGCGCGCAGGCAGTCGAGCCTTATGAAGTACGCCAATGACAACCGCGTGGTGCGGGCGCTCTACGACTTTACGTCCGGCCCGTATCGTGCCGTGTTCTACGTATTGGTGGTTGCCGTGATCGCCCTGGGCGTCTATTTTCCCGTGCGCGACCTCTACATCGCCCATAGGACTAACGGCATCTTGCAAGAGCAGCTGGCCATTAGGGAGAAGTACAACGAGTCGCTGGAAAAAGAAGTGAACAAGTACCTGTCGCAAGAGGGTATTGAGGAGGCGGCCCGTGAGCAGGGCATGGTGATGCCCGGCGAGACCCCCATTACCGTGCAGGGCGCGGATCAGCTGGGCGATAACGGGAAGGCGTCCTCCCAGGACGGATCGGCCGACGGCGCGCAATCCGACGATGCTGCGGGTTCCGGCGATACTGCCAGCTCTGGGGGAGCCGCTGATTCCGCGGACGAAGGGTCGGGCGGGGACGCGGCGGATTCCTCGTCCAGCGAACCGTCTACATCTGCGGAGGTTGAGCGGGCGGAGCGCGAAGTCTACGCAAATTCCCCCTGGTACTACAAGGTGTTGGACTCCCTATTCTTCTATTCTGGCCCAGCGGACCAGATTGTGAAGTCAACGGGCGAATAGGGTAGAGAGGAGAGCGCCGTGCAGCGTGGCGATATGGTGCGCGTGGCGTCCATAGATTTGGGAACGGTGTCTTCGCGTCTGTTGCTGGCCGAGGTGAAGGACGGCGTGATCGTTGATTCTTGCAAGAGGACGATCATTACGGATCTGGGCGAGGGCGTCGACGCGACGGGGCGGTTTTTGGATGTCGCCGTGGCACGCGTGCTCAAGGCATGTTCGTCCTTTGTTGAGGACATCGAGGTGTTTGCCCCGCGGGCGGTGTGCACCACGCTTACAAGTGCGGCGCGAGACGCCTCGAACGGGCAAGACCTGCTGGATGGCCTTGAGCGCCTGGGGCTTGTGCCGGAGGTGATTCCCGGCGAGGTCGAGGCGAAGCTGACGTTTTACGGCGTGGCACATGATTTTCCCGGCGAGCGCATTGCCGTTGCGGATTCGGGCGGCGGGTCGACCGAGGTAGTGGTTGGTCGCTATACGCCTGGCGATCCGCTTGAGGTGGAGTGCGCCCGCTCGATGGACATTGGATGCCGCCGCGTTACAGAGCGGTTTTTGAGCTGCCAGCCGGCGCGCGCGGAAGATCTTGAAGCGGCGCGCGACTTTGCTCGCGAGCAGTTTGAGCCTTACTGGTCCCAGATGGCCCGCCGTCCCGAGCGCCTGGTGGCGGTGGGCGGCACCGTGACCACGCTGGTGGCGATGGATCGCGGCATGCAGGTGTACGATTCCTCGTTGGTCCACCTGCATGATTTGGAACTTTCGCAGGTGGAGGCGGCGCAAAGGCGGCTTTCAACGTTGTCGGTTGAGCAGATCGCTGCGCTTCCGGGTATTCAGCCCAAGCGCGCGCCCGTCATTCTTGCCGGCTCGCTGGTCATAGGCGAGCTTATGCGCACCGGTGGATACGGGTCGCTAACGGTGAGCGAGAACAGCCTTATGGCGGGCATGGCGGCAACGCTTTATGAGGCGCTGTGCAAAGAAGTTCCCGCCATAGGGTGGATGCCGCGCGTATCGTGTTAGACTTCTAACGTGCGGGGCGACCCGTAGCGTCATGCGGGGGCGTGGCGGAATTGGCATACGCAGGAGACTTAAAATCTTCGGCCGAAAGGATTGTGGGTTCGAGTCCCACCGCCCCTACCATAGGATATGTAGCAGCCGGGGCGCATGTGCGTTGCCGGCTGCTTTGGTATCGCGGCGCGCGGTCTTGCGGGTGCATGGGAGCGCTGGGGTGCGGGCGGCGAGTGGCGGGAGGCCTTATGGTGGATGCGACGTTGTTTTGCGAGGCGCTGACGTTTTGCGATTGCGAGCTTGGTAGCAGCGATGACGTGTTCGAGCTGCTCGGGCGCCATCTGCGTGCGGGCGGTTATGTGGCGGATACCTGGTTGGATGCCATACGGGCGCGTGAGCGCGCCTATCCAACCGGCCTTGCGTGCCAAGAGCTGGGCGTGGCGATTCCCCATGCGGACCCGTGCCATATCATCAAACCCTACATTGCGGTTGTTCGTCCAAAAACGCCTGTTGCGTTTGAGCCCATGGCGGGCATGGGCGATACGGTGGGCGCTCGGCTGATTGTTAATTTGGGTCTTAAGGGCCATGCGGAAGCTGGCGAAGAGGACGATGGCGCTTGGCAGGTTGAGGCCTTGCAGGCGTTGATGGAGATCTTTATGGACGCGGATAAAGTGGGCGAGATTCTGGCATGCGACGACGCTGCCGCGCTGTGCGCGTGCATGGCCCGGTTGTGCGGCGGGTCCCGGGTGTAGTTGCGGGCGCGCTGCCGGCGTGGCCTTTGGCATAGCAGAAGACGCGATAAAAGAAGAAAACTTAGGCACCTATGAAGGTGGCCACATACGGAAAGTGAAGTAAACTAGTACTTGTCTGTAACTTCCGAGAGGAGAGAGTTCTCATGAAGAAGATCGTCCTTGCCTGCGGTTCTGGTGTTGCTACTTCCACCGCCGTGGCAAAGAAGGTTAGCGACCTGCTGAACGCCAACGGCTACGAGGGCCAGTACGAGATTGTCCAGTGCGCCATTTCCGAGGCCGCTGCCAATTGCGAGGGCGCCGACATGCTGGTCGCCACCACCGTCGCCCCCGCCGGTATCACCTGCGCCTATGTGAGCGGCGTTCCCTTCCTGACCGGTATGGGCAAGGCCGACGCCGAGAAGCAGATTCTCGACCTTATGGCCCAGTAGGCCAAAGGGCTGCATTGCTGCGGTTCCGCAGCGCTCTATGTGCTACGGCGCTCGCTTGCATGGATGCTTGCGGGCGCTTCGTTTTTTCGCATGTGCGCGTGGCGCACGCTGACCGATGGGAGAACGGTATGAGCGAGAACCCTGTAGAGCTGTTTGACATGCATATCGCCCACGTGGGCATCAACGCGGAGAATCCGGAGCAGGCGAAGAGAATCGCCGAGCGCTTCTCCGTGCTGATGGGCCTGCCCGTGAACGAGGTGCCCGTGTCCTTCTTTTCCGACACCCTGGTTGAGACCATGAAGCAGAACGGTCGCGGCACTCACGGCCACATTGGCTTTGCCGTGAACGACATTGTCGCCGCAGAGAAGTGGTTTAGCGATCGTGGTTTCGAGATCAACGAGGAATCGCGCGTCCTGTATGAGGACGGATCCACCAAGCTGGTCTACTTTAAGGAAGAGATTGGCGGGTTTGCCATTCATCTGTGCCGCGAGTAGGGGCCTTGCGGTAGATTGACGGGGTTGCGGGCGCGCTTGCGATGCTCGTCCAAAAAAGTTGAAAATACTTCTTGAACCCAAGTCGATTATTGGTTTATTATAAACGAGTGCGCGGGCGTGGCGGAATTGGCAGACGCGTATGGTTCAGGTCCATATGAGCTCCGGCTCGTGAAGGTTCAAGTCCTTTCGCCCGCACCATCTTGAATTGAAAGAGGCTCCAGCAATGGGGCCTTTTTAATATGAGAAAGCCATTGTCAAGAGGCATGACTATGCGGGCCCGGGTTTTTCGACCTGGGTCCGCGTTCTATATCTCCAGCCTGCTCGGCCTGCCGCGATGATCGTTAGTCGTCGCTCACCTGACAAGCTGATATCCGCGGGCTCGATGGAGCCGTCAGGTTTTTCTTCACCTGGCGTTGCCGTCAGTATTTGGTTCAATTGGTTCAACCGACCTTGCATCGTGTGCGCATGGACCTCGGCGGAATGGTTCGTCCAATCAAGCATAGGGCAAATGCTCTTCAATGCTGCCAATGGTGCGTTCAGGGAAGGGTTCGGGCAACCGAACGAATGACGGAGCCTTGAGGATGCTGCTCCATCTTGATAAAACGCCAGATTAACGGGACGCTATGGCGCCGAACACGAGCATTTCCTAAGCTTTACGAACATCGAATTGCGCTTGGGGGTCAGGCCCGTTAAGCTTACTTCATCAGGTCGCGCTGGGGCAAGGCGGCGGGGTGTGCCGCGGCACCTTGCCCTGTAATGCTACATGCCAAAGATAAACTCAAGCTCAGAGACGTATTCGGTCTCGCTGATGCTCCAGGTGCCGTTGGCGCAGACAAGCTCAAAGCGCACAAAAGGTTGGGCCGTTTCCGTTGAGGAGTCTATGGCGTCTTGTAGCATCCCGCCCAGGTGCCAGCGTACCTCATCGCTGGGGCCGGGCTCGTCATCATACCCAAGTAGATCTTGCTCCATAAGGTAGTTGGAAGCGGGCGTAAAAAACGAGTCATACAGGCCCAAGGGGTCCGCAACGGTGACGTCAAGGTAGGCGGAGCCGTAGGGTGGGGTGTCATTGGGAAACGCGTGGACGCTCGACATTTGGTAATCCAGGCTGCCTATTAGCCAGGTGGCCACGGTCTCGCCGTTAAGACCCAGCTCATCGGCACTGTAGTATAGGTAGTCTTCGCACGCCTGGTTAAAATCGTCCGCAATCAACGTGGTTGCCTGCTGGTATTCGGCTGTGCCAGGGGTGGTGAGCAGCTCCATGCGCGACGTGGTGGCATCCAGGCACGCATTTTCCGCCTCCGAAAGATCCTCTGCAGAGTAGTTGGGTGCTTCTGGTGCTCCTCCGGGCAGCGCGTCTTCAAGATCGTCTTCAAGCGAGCTGCCGGATGAGCTGAAAAAGGACGAGAAGGTTCCCGCTATGCAGCCGGGGATGCGCGCGACAAATGAAAACCCGCCGCTTAGCAAAAAGAGCACCAAGATGCCTATAAGAACGGGACGCGTGCGGTTGCGCGTGCTTACCGGCTGGTCGCTTGAGCTTAGAGCCTTTGCCTTCTTGGTCTTTCTGCTCGACTTCGCAGGCTTGTTAAGGTCAAGCGAGCTCCAAGCGCTGCGCGCCGACGCTTTTGGGCGTTTGGACGCGGATTGTTTGGACGATGTCCGGGAGCTGCTGCGGCTTGAGGCGGAGCTGGACGAGGAGCTGCCGGGGTATTCGTGCGGGGTGCTCTCGTTCTCGTCCTCAATATCAAACCCGGAATCATCATCAAAGGAATCGGGATCGCACCACGGCAAAATGGGCTCGCCGGCGTTGAACGGATCGATGTCGGTGTGGCGCTTGCTCATGCGTGCCTCCTGTGCGGCCGGCGCGGTTTTGCGCGGGGATGTCGCGGCAGATGCCCACAGTATAGCTGCGGGCTGGCCGTCGTCATGTTAAAAGGCGATGCTTCGGCGAAACGGGCGTGTAAGCGGTGCTCGCGCGGGGTAAGCGTTGGTATGTTGCCCGCTTGTGCGGCGCGGCTCCTGCGGTCGCTTTGCCGCGGCAGCCTTATATGCGGGCGAGAAGTACAACATGATTGTAAAGGAGCCAGACATGTTCATGAAATCCCTTGCCGACTCCGACCCCCAAATCGCCGCCGCGATCGATGACGAGCTTGCGCGCCAGCGCCAGACCATCGAGCTGATCGCATCGGAGAACTTTACCAGCCCCGCCGTGCTCGAGGCGGTGGGCACGGTGCTTACCAACAAATATGCCGAGGGGTATCCCTCGCGCCGCTACTACGGCGGTTGCGAGAAGGTGGATGTGGTCGAGAACCTGGCCCGCCAGCGCGCCTGCAAGCTGTTTGGCTGCAAGTTCGCCAACGTCCAGCCCCATTGCGGCGCCAACGCCAACCTGGCAGCCTACGCCGCGCTGGTGGAGCCGGGCGATACCATTTTGGGCATGAGCCTGGACCAGGGCGGGCACCTCACCCACGGCAGCCCGGTCAACTTCTCAGGCAAGCTGTACAACTTCATTCCGTACGGCCTTAACCTTGAGACGGAGACCATCGACTATGACGAGCTTGAGCGCTTGGCCAAGGAGCATCGTCCGCGCTTGATCGTGGGAGGCGCCTCGGCATATCCCCGCACCATCGATTTCGAGCGCATGGCGGCCATCGCGCACGGCGTGGGCGCGCGCCTTATGATCGATATGGCCCATATCGCCGGCTTGGTCGCTACCGGCGCCCATCCGTCGCCCTTCCCTCACGCGGACGTGGTGACCTCTACCAGCCATAAGACCCTTCGCGGCCCGCGCGGCGGGTTCATCCTCACTAATGACGAGGAGCTTGCCCGCGCAATCGACAAGGCGGTGTTCCCCGGTACCCAGGGCGGTCCTCTCATGCACGTGATCGCAGGCAAGGCGGTTGCGTTTGGCGAGGCTCTTCAGCCGTCGTTCGCCGAGTACATCGACAACGTGGTCGCTAACGCGGCGGCATTGGGCGAGGGGCTGGTCCAGGGAGGCCTGCGGCTTGTTTCGGGCGGAACGGACAACCACCTGTGTCTGGTCGACCTCACCGCCGCAGACGTCACCGGCAAGGATGCTGAGCGTCTGTTGGATGAGGCGGGCCTTACCGTCAACAAGAACTCTATTCCCGGCGAGCCGCGTTCCCCGTTTGTGACCAGCGGTATTCGCGTCGGCTCCGCGGCGGGCACCACGCGCGGCTTTACGGCCGAGGAGTTTCGCGAGATCGGCGGCCTTATCGCTCGCGTGGTCTTCAATGCGGACGATGAGGGCGTCCTCGTGGCCGTTCGCGCTCGCGTGGACGAGCTGCTTGAGGCCCATCCGCTCTACCCGGGCCTGTAGCCGGCATTCCGATTTGCGGCGCTGCGTCTGCCGCGCCACAATAGTCAACGAGCAAAATAACAGCTATGCCGCGTGCGCGGTTGCGAAGGAGGGCGTCCATGGTCGACGTGTCACAGTGCAAGATTGGTTTTATCGGGTTTGGCAATATGGCATCCGCCATGGCGGACGGCTGGATCGCGTCCGGCGCCGTGCCGGCGGGCAATCTCTACGCGTGCGCTGGCCGCTACGAGGCGCTGGTGCCGCGCTGCGAGGCCAGGGGCATGCACGCCCTTGCCGGTGCGACGGAGGTTGTCGATGCCGTGGACGTGGTGGTTATCGCCATCAAGCCCTACATGATCGAGTCCGTCCTGCCTCCGCTGGCAGGCGCCCTTGCCTCAAAGGCCATTTTGTCTGTTGCCGCGGGCTGGGGCTGCGACCGCTATGAGGAGCTGCTTGCGGGTACGCATCACCTCTCGACCGTGCCCAACACCCCCGTTTCCATCAATGAGGGCGTGATCGCGTGCGAGAAAGAGCATACGCTGGACGATGCCGAGGCGGAGCTGGTGCACGGCCTGCTGGAGCTCTTGGGATCCATGGTTCAGGTTGAAAGCCGCCTGCTCTCCGTCGCCGGTACCGTGGGCGGTTGCTCGCCCGCGTTCATCGCCATGGTGATCGAGGCCCTGGGTGATGCCGCCGTCAAGCACGGCATCCCGCGCGCCACGGCTTACCAGATGGTGAGCCAGATGGTGGCTGGCACGGCAAAACTGCAACTTGCCACGGGTGCGCACCCCGGTGCCATGAAGGACGCGGTTTGCTCGCCCGGCGGCACCACCATCCGCGGCGTGGCGGAGCTCGAGGCGGCGGGCATGCGCTCGGCGTTCATCCGCGCCATCGATGCTATCGAGGGCTAAGGCCCATCTTATGATGGCGATTGCGAACAACGTGGTTCTCCTGAGGGACTTTATTGAGGCTGATATAGAGGACTACATCCGTTGGCAAACTTTAGAAACGGACTGGAAGCTATGGGATGCGCCGTGGGAGCATGAGGACAAGAGCGAAGCTCAATGTCGCAAAGAGCTTGAAGAGGATATTGAGTGGATGCGCTCGTTTGCGAACGAATCGGCTGCCTTATCTGATGGTGCACCGCGTCGCCGTTTTGAAGTTTGTTTAGCTGACTCTGACAATCCTTATGCAGCGACGCATATCGGATCAGTTTCTAGCTATCGGATTGATGATGAGTACAACATCGCTAAAGACGGCGGGCACCTTGCGTTCGGTATCGATTTGAATGCCACAGATGTCCAAGGAAGGGGTTACGGCTTTGCCGCGCTCATTTTGTTTGTGGGCTATTTGTTTGGGCTTGGCGAGTCATCTCTTTATTGTCAGACGTGGTCTGGAAATGAACGGATGATTCGTCTGGCTAATAAGCTCGGATGCAGAGAGTGCTGTCGCAAGATTGGAATCAGGCGGGTGCGCGGAGCCGTCTACGATGGCTTGACGTTCGTGCTTAATCGAGACGATTTTAAAAACTGTCAGTGATTTCATAAGCTCAGGACCGTGGTTGTTTTTGCTAAAACGATCGCGGCCCTGTTTTTCTATGTATCGAATATGCAAAAGTCGCTTACCTTCCTATGGGCTCTATATACTTGGCGCGGTCCGTGCGCTGCACGCGCTTTGACACGTGTAACGGCAGGCCCTCGGTGTCGTAGACGTAGTCGGTGATGAGCATTAACGGTGCGTTGCGGACGACATCAAGCAAAAACGCCTCGTTTTGTGTTGCAAGACACACTTCAAATTCTTTGTGCCCCCGCCCTGCAGATCGGTGGTAGCGCGTCTTCAAAAGATCGTAGAGAGACCCATCAAGGTCTGCGTCTATAATTTCGGAGAACTCCTCCGGCAGGTAGGTGGTCTCAAGACATAAAGGCTTATCGTCCAAATACCGCACGCGGATTAGCTTTGCCACGGGCGAGCCCGCGGGAACATCAAAAAACGTTGCAATTGATCCCGCCGCCCGTGCCATGTGCGCATCGGCGGTTCGCGTTTTTGCACGCGCTCCTCTTTGTCCCATCATCTGCGTAAAGCTCATAAATGAGAGGCCGTCGTTCGCGCCGTTGGCAATGCCTGCCACAAACGCGCCACGGCCACGCTCTTTTGTTACAAGCCCCTCGTCAACAAGCACGTTGAGCGCATGGCGCACCGTGCTGCGCGAACAGCCGGTGTCCGCCATAAGCTCCGACTCGGACGGCAACTTGGCGCCCTGGCTATACGTGCCGTTAAGGATCTGGTTGCGTATGGTGCTGGCCAGCTCAAGGTAGAGGTGACCGGTCGAGGCGCTGCGGATCTGCACGGAACTTCCTGTCTACTTCGATGTAACTTATATCTAGTTATTGTAGAGAACATAACAAGTTAGACCATGCAAAACGGGTTATTAGAACGTATTTGAATAATAAAATGCCGTTTATCGTCCAAATACTACCGTTCACATCAGCCTAGACGTTATATACAACTTAATATACTTATATCTAACCTGTATCTAGTAGAAGTCAAGCAGCTGAGGAAAGGAATGGGCGCTATGACTAAGCAGGACCAGGTGAAGGATATCGTCAGCCAGATTCTTGAGAGCAAGAAGAACGATGGCGGCATCAAGCGCGTTGTCTGGATTGGCGCAGGCGGATCCAACGGCGGCAACTACCCCGCTCAGTATTTCATGGAGCACGAGGCGACGCAGGTGGTCTCATCCAGCTATACCAGCAACGAATTTGTTCACGCGACGCCTGTGTATGTGAACGAGAATACGCTTGCGGTTGTTGTTTCCATGCGCGGCACCAAGGAAACTATTGTGGCCGCCCAGGTTGCTCGCGATCTTGGCGCCGCCACCATTGCGGTGTATGTGGACGAGTCCGGCCTCACCGAGGTGTGCGATTACAAGGTTCAGTACGATAGCTTGGCCGTCGACGAGTCCAACATGGGGCACACCAATTCCGCCATCGTTACCATGATCGCTATGGAGCTGGTGCAGCAGACTGAAGGTTATGCGGAGTACGAGACCGCCATGGCCGCATTCGACCTGGTCGATCCCATCTACCGCAAAGCGTTCGATTATTGCCAGCCCCTCGCCGCGACGTGGGCGCAGCAGAATGTCGACAAGCCCTGCATCAACGTGATGGCCCAGGGCCCGCTGTTTGGCGCCGCGTACGTTTTCTCGATCTGCAACGTCCAGGAGATGCTGCAGATCGATTCCTGCACCATCAATACGTGCGACTTCTTCCATGGTCCGTTTGAGATTCTCGACAAGCGCACGTCTCTGTTCCAGCTCATCTCCGTGGGCCGTTCCCGCGTTAACGACGAGCGTGGCATCCGCTTTGTCAACCAGTATGGTGGCGAGCGCGTCTACCAGCTGGACGCCAAGGAGATCGGCCTCAACGACATCAAGGACTCGGTGTCCGAGTACTTCAACCACCTTGTCTTCGCGCCGATTCTCAACAACGTGTACATGCGCGCGCTGTCCGCTGCGACTCATAAGGACTATATGACGCGTCGTTATATGTGGAAGCTCGATTATTAAACTACACGTCTATAACGAATATAACGTCTGGTATAGTGAGGGAAACGAGGTATCGAGAAAGGCGGACTTTATGAAGGCGAGCAGGGGATACGCGATGGTGCTGTGCGCAGCTCTTATGTGGGGCAGCATCGGTATATTTGTAAACAGCCTTGCGGCCATGGGCCTTTCATCGGTGAGCATCGCCGGCTTACGATTGCTATCCGGCGCGATCCTGCTTATGCCCGTCCTCATGGTGATGGGCGCGCGCGGGGTGCGGACGCCGGCGGGAGAGAAGCGAAGTGCGCTCTCTTTGTTCAAAGCTATGCCGCGCACGTTGCTGGCGTGCTTTCTGGTTGGCGTGGTTGGTCTTGCGATGGCTAATCTGTTCTACTACATCTCTATGGGCGAGGTTGGTATGTCAACGGCGTCCGTGTTGCTATACACCTCGCCCGTATTTGGCGTAGCGCTGGGCAAGATCCTTTACGGCGAGGCGGTTACGGGCGCCAAGCTGCTTTCTGTGCTCCTCAATATCACCGGTTGCGTGCTCGCGGTTACAAACGGCGACCTTACAGAGGTGACGTTTTCCGTTTTGGGCGTTGGATCGGGTATTTTTGCGGGATTCTTGGGGGCATTGCTGGCGGTGTTTAGCAAGATGGCGACCGAGCGCATGCATCCCCTCGCGGTAACCTTCTACGGGTTTGTGTTTGGCGGCCTGGTAATGGGTGCCCTCTCATTCCCTTGGATAGACGTGCGAGCCGCGGTAAGCCCCCAGATGATCGGCTTGCTCTTGGCGTTTGGCCTTATACCTACGGCTTTGGCGTACATTTTCTATATGAATGGCCTTTCCATGGGCGTTGAGGCTTCAAAGGTGCCGGTGGTTGCTTCGTTTGAAACGGTTGCAACGGTATTGGTTGGCATTTTGCTATATGCCGAGGATTCCGGCCCGGTAAAGGTGCTTGGCATTTGCTTGGTCTTGCTCTCGATATTCGTTATGAACATGAGTGCTGAGAAACTGCGTCAAAGCTCGCTGGCTGCTCATCTGGCGGAGGCTATCCGCTTCAACGGCCATGAATGGCGGCAAGAGAAGATGGCGGACTATAACGCCCTTGCGAATAGCGGTGACTGGCAAACGTGGATCGCACCACGTTAAAAGGGCGTGTCAAAGGCGTTGCGCTGGTATTAAGCGCGTGTGAACGGTAGATTTCCCGCCGCAAGTGGCTTTTCCAAATCAAATTCGTCCCTAAAATAGTCTAAGTCTAGACATGACGAGCATGACATCTATAATGACCATAACGACCTAAGGAGGAGTGATGAATCAGTTAATTCTGGCATCGCATGGCGGGCTTGCCACGGGCGCCCGCGATACCCTGGCGATGGTTCTCGGCGACGTCTCGAACGTTCACGCAGTGACGCTTGCTCGCGACGACAAAGAGCCCATTTCCAACGAAGTCAAGCGACTCATCGAGTCCTTTGACCAGGAAGACGCCGTGTACGTCTGCACCGATATGCTTGGCAGCAGCGTCAACAACTCGGTTGTCGAGCTTATGAACAACGGTGCCAAGATCACCGTTATCAGCGGTATGAACATGCCCCTGATTCTCTCCCTTGCTATTGCTCCCGGCCCTCTTTCTGCCAGCGAGCTGCGATGCATTGTTCGCGAGGCGCGCGCCGGTTTGGTCAACTGCGCCGAGCCCGATGAGCCTGCAGAGGCCGCTGTGGCAAAGAAGCGTCCCGTTGCCGGTAAGGGCGGCAAGGCGAACATCGTCCTCGCCCGCCTTGATTACCGACTGCTTCACGGCCAGGTTGTGTTCTCGTGGGTCAACAGCGTCGCCGCCCAGCGCATCATCGTGGTCGATAACGCCGCTGCTAACGATGGGGTCAAGAAGGGCGCCCTCAAGCTTGCAAAGCCCGCGGGCGTGTACCTGAACGTCTTCACGGTTGAGAAGGCCCTCTCCAAGATGGACAAGCTCAACACGCTGGGCGAGAACGTCATGTTCGTATTTGGCAACGTCCACGAGATGCTTGAGTTCCTCACCGCCTACAAGCTGCCCGAAGTCAACTTTGGAGCCGCGGCGAATCACGACGGCGCCGAGCCGGTCGGCGGCAAGGACAGCTCCGTCTTCCTCGATGCCGCCGAGAAGGCCGATGCGCAGAAGATCATCGACCTGGGAGTCAAGGTGTACGAGCAGCAGACCCCCACGCAGCCCCGTACGGATATCACTTCGTTCTAAGTCTTGTATGTAACCCCGTAAAGGGGAGTGCATATGCATCCACCGAAAGGAGAAAGGTATGGATACGCTCGTTAGCGCGATCCTCGTTGGCTTGGTCGGCGTCTTCTGCATGCTCGATTCCCGCCTGCTCGGTCGCTTGAATTTTGAGCAGCCGCTCATCGGAGCCACGCTTGTTGGCGTGGTGTTGGGCGATGTTCCCACCGGCCTCGCCGTTGGCGCCGCCGTCGAGCTTGTGAGCATGGGCCTGGTTCAGGTCGGCGCTGCGGTTCCGCCGGATATGGTTCTGGGCGGTATCGTCGCCGCAGCCTTCGCGTGCCTCACCGGCGCATCTGCCGAGACTGCAATGACCATCGCGATCCCGGTCGCCGTTCTCGGTCAGCTTCTGGGTATCGTCTTCCGTTCGATTATCGCCGCGCTGACCCACGTCGCCGACGCCGCCATCGATGAGGGCCACTTCAAGAAGGCCTATCGCATGCATATCGTCGCCGGCACCGTTCTGTATTCGCTCATGTACTTCCTGCCTATCTTCGCCGCCGTCTACGTTGGCACGGATGTGGTTCAGGCGGTCGTCAACATGGTTCCCGCTTGGATTACCGACGGCTTGAACGTTGCCTCCAAGATCCTTACCGCCTACGGCTTGGCACTCCTGCTTTCCATGATGCTCAACAAGGGCATGACGGTCTTCCTCATCCTGGGCTTCATGCTCGCATCTTACCTGGGGCTCTCCGTTATCGCGGTCTCCATCTTTGGCGTCATCATCGCTCTCATCCTCATGAGCATGAAGTACTCCAACAACGGTGGGCTTGCCGCCGCTGGCGCCGCCGCAGATTACGATCCGCTTGAAGATGACGAGTAAGGAGGAGAACACCATGGCTACCGAAACCGCTACTCTTACCAAAGACGTTTCCCTGAACAAGAAGGTCTGGCAGTTCTTCTGGCGCTCCTGGGCAATCCAGGACTCTTGGAACTACGAGCGCCAGATGAACATGGGCTTCCTGTACGGTATGGTCCCCACCATCGACCGCTGCTATCCCAACGAGGACGATCCCAAGCAGCTTGAGGCTAAAAAAGAGGCCTACCGTCGTCACATGGCGTTCTATAACTGCACCCCGCAGACCAGCGCGTTTGTCTTGGGCCTCACCGCCTCCATGGAGGAGCAGTACGCCAAGGATCCCAGCTCTATGAATCCGGATTCCATCAACGCGGTGAAGACTTCCCTCATGGGCCCGCTTTCCGGCATCGGCGACTCTTTCTTCCAGGGCACCATCCGCGTCATCGCTTTCGGCCTCGGTGTGCAACTGGCTCAACAGGGCTCCATCATGGGCCCGGTGCTGGCTATGCTCATCTCCATCGTGCCCTCCGTGCTTATCACGTGGTTCGCGGCCAAGTTTGGCTATCAGGGCGGACATGACTACCTGGGCAAGCTCCAGGGCGGCAACACCATGGAGAAGGTCATGTACGTCTGCGGCATCGTGGGCCTCATGTCCGTGGGCGCTATGATCGCCACCCTTATTGGAGCGACAACGCCTGCAACGTTCTCCGAGGGCGCCGTTGTTATCCAGGACATCCTTGATTCCATCATGCCCAACATGATTCCTCTTGCGCTCACCGGCGCTATGTACTGGCTCATCAAGAAGGGCGTCAACACCGGTTGGCTGCTCGTGATCGCCATCGTCGGCGGCGTGGCCCTTTCCGCCCTGGGCATCCTGGCGTAGTTGGGAAGCCTCATTTTCCTTTGGGCCGGACGGTCCCTTCTCTACTAACGTCCGGCCCGGCTCTTGGTACAAGCGCGTTGGTCATATAGATGCAGCGCGAGGCACATTTTTGAAAGGAAGCAATCCATGTACGAAATCGACCTTAACCTCCCTAAGCAGATTGTCGCCGACGTCCTGTCCGACCATGAGATTCACAGCGTTGCCTTCGTTGGCTGCGGCGCCTCCATGTCCGACCTGTACCCCGCTAAGTACTTCCTGGCCAACAATACGGACAAGCTGAACGTTCAGATCTTCACCGCCAACGAGTTCAACTACGACACCCCCAAGTGGGTTGGCGAGCACACCTTCGTCATCACCTGCTCCCTGGGCGGCTCCACTCCCGAGACCGTTGAGGCCAACAAGACCGCCAAGAAGCATGGCTGCCCCGTGGTCTCCCTTACCAACAAGGCCGGTTCTGCTCTGACCGTTGACGCCGACCACGTGATTGTCCACGGCTTCCATGCCAACTTCGCCGCTAAGGCCGAGAAACCCGGCTATGCCATGGCGCTCGCCCTTGAGATCCTTCAGCAGACCGAGGGCTATGAGCACTACGAGGACATGATCTGCGGCCTCACCAACATCTTCGAGCTTTGCGAGAAGTCCGCTCAGCAGGCCGAGAAGGTTGCCGAGCAGTTCGCTCAGGACTTCAAGGACGACGAGATGATCTACTTCATGGCATCCGGCGCTTCCGAGAAGATGGCTTATTCCCACGCCGCCTTCCTCTTCACCGAGATGCAGTGGATCGACGCCGCCTCCTACAACAGCGGCGAGTACTTCCACGGCCCGTTTGAGGTCACTACCCCCGGCAAGCCCTACGTCTTCTTCATGTCCGATGGCGCTACCCGCCCGATGGACGCCCGCGCCCTCACCTTCCTGCAGCGCATGGGTGCCAAGGTCGCGCTCATCGATGCCAAGGATTACGGTCTGGCCGACGCCGTGCCCGCAAGCGTTCTGACCTACTTCAACCCGCTGCTGCACCTCGCCGTCATGCGCGTGTACGGCAACAAGATTGCCGACGCTCGCCAGCACCCGCTGACCATGCGTCGCTACATGTGGAAGCTTTCCTACTAAGATTTAAGCGTTTTCGCGCGATCTACGTAGCGGGCCTCACGGCAAGTAGCATAACAGGGCGACTCCGTTTTACGGGGCCGCCCTTTTTCATAGGAGGATGAGATGATTAAAGCGGTGCTGTTCGATATGGATGGCGTGCTGGTAGATACCGAGTGGTTCTACAATCGCCGCCGTTGCGCATATCTGGAGACCAAAGGCTATACGTTTGATGAGATCCCCGACCTGTCGGGAACTAACGACGTATATATCTGGGAGTATTTCGAGCCAAACGATGCGGAGCGTCGCGCGGAGCTTAAGCGCGAGTACTTCGCGACGTATATGAAAGAGCATCCAGTTCCCTATGATGAACTCAAGAACCCCGATGCAAGGCCGGTTATGGAAGAACTCAGGCGCCGCGGGGTCTTGTGCGCCATCGCGAGCTCCGGTCAGCGAGAGATGATCGAGGAGCTTGTCAGCGCGGCGGATCTTCGCGACGTGCTGGACGCTACGGTGAGCGGGCATGAGGTCTCGGCGTTCAAGCCCGATCCCGCGGTGTATCTGCGGACCATGGAGCTGTTGGGAGTGGAGCCCCGGGAGTGCCTTGTTGTCGAGGATTCTCCGCTTGGCATCGAGGCGGGCCTGCGTTCCGGTGCACGCGTGCTGGCGCTTAAGCCGCGCGAGGGCGTCACGCTCGATCAATCCCAGGCGCATCGCGTAATCGATACCTTGTGGGACGTCATCGATGAGATTGATTCTTAACGGTGCGGCGGCTGCTCCAGTGCACGGTCGCAGCGATTGATTTGGATGGGTCTGATTCCTCCAATTCAAAACGTAATAGATAATGCTCTAAAGTACTGACAAAAAGAGTATACTCTATAACGTTATATACAAGTATTTGACTCAGGTGTGTATTATGGCGAATACTAAAACTGCGCCCCTTTACCAGCAGATCTTTGAAGAAATCAAAAGCGCGATCGAGGCTGGGGAGTACGCTCCTAAAGAGCGCATTCCCTCTGAGCCCGAGCTTGCCGAGAAGTACGGCGTGAGCCGTATCACCGTGCGTCGCGCGGTGGAGGAGCTGTGCGTTGAGGGGTATCTGATAAAGCAGCAGGGCCGCGGCACATTTGTAAGCACGCCGCGCATCAACCGCCGCCTGCTGCAATACGTTGCGGCTCGCAGTTTTACCAACGTGTGCCGCGACAATAACATGACGCCTGGAGCCAAGGTGCTCAATCGCCTCATAGTCCCGGTTCGCTCGGAAGAGGCTAAGTTCTTTGGTTTGGACGAGGACGCGCTGCTTCTTTACGTTCAGCGTATTCGCACCGCTGATGACCTGCCTATTTTTGAGGAGAACATCTTCTTGCCGTACGAGGGCTATCAGGAGCTGCTTACGGCGGATCTTGAGAACGTCTCCATGTTCGACAAGATTGCAGAAGTTGGCGGTTCTCGTCCTACGCGCACGCCGCAGCGCACCGTCGAGGCTGTGCGTGCGACACAGGAGCAGGCATCGAGGCTTGCGATCTCTACGGGCGACCCGCTTCTGTTCCTGAATGTCTGCTTTGCGGACGATGAGGACAAGCCCGTTTGCATTGGCCGCCAGTACTACGTTGGTAGCCGCTACCGCTTTGTCCTGTAGGCGGCAGCTTCCGCAGCGCAGCGCCGCGCTGGCTCTACGTTTAGCTTGCCGTTCCGGCGCCGCTATGTCGCGCAGCTTGCATAGCGCCCCCTGCCGTTTTACATAGGCGGCAGGGGGCGAATTTCACTACGGACGATTTCCCCTACAATCGGTAGAGTTCTTCACAACCTATCAAATGGATGTTGCCGGCGTCGTGGGCGCGCTCTTTTAACTCGTCCGTAAAACCAGACTTTGAGAAAAGGTAGTACTCGAGCACCGTGGGCTTTATCTGCTCGCCCTTTTCTTCCAGGCTGCGCAACACGTTGGAGCCCACCGCGCTGTTTTTGAATTTGCACTCCGCGATAACGGCGTGCTTTCTTCCCGCATCGCATGCCATGATGTCGATTTCGCACCCGTTCCACCAGCGCCCCACCTCCGTGGCGTAAAAGGGGATGGCGCCTGCGGCATTCTTTTGCTGCAGCCACGCTTGGCACATGTTTTCAAAAGGAGCGGAGGCAAAGTTATTGAAGGCGGGCGAGACCGCATTGCTCCAAACGCCTTGGACATCGTGAGCGTCAAGGGCGGACGAATAGGAGAAGACAAACGCATACCAAAACCGGAAGAAGTTGTCCTTAATGCGGTAGAGACCGCGCTTGCCCTTGGTCCGCTCCTGGGCGCCGATTCCAACGGGAAATTCTCGTTCAAGAATCCCAACCTCTATGAGGTTCTTGATGTAAGAGCTTAGCTTTCCCGCTTCTAGCATGGTCTTTTGCGAAATCTCATTGAGCTGCGTTGCGCCCAGGGCGACCGCCTGGATGATGCTGTTGTACACGGCGGTTTCTCGAAACTCTTGGCGCATAAGGAATTCCGGCTCGCTATAGAGTGCACAACCCGAACGAAGGATGTGGGCCTTTATGTTCTCTTCCAGCGTTTTATCTGGGTCAAACTGAAGGAGGTAATGGGGGACTCCCCCAGGCACCGAGAACGCTTCCGCTTGTTGCTGGGGCGAATAGGCAGGGAAGAATCGCGCTGCCTTCCAATAGGGGAGCGGCTGTAGCTTTAACAAACCGGTTGCCCTTCCGTAAAGCGGGTTTTTCTCGTTCAAGATCTCCTTCTCTATAAAGCTCATGGAAGAGCCGCAGAGGATGATCATGACGTTTTGCTGGCTAAGCAGGTGATCCCATACATGTTGAAGGGTGGAGGGAAGGGATGCATCGCTTCGCACCAGGTAGGGGAACTCATCGATGATGACAAGCTTTCTTGTTGAGCCCGGCAGACTTGCGATGTCTTCGAGCGCGTCCTCCCACGTTCGATAGGAGTCGAGGTATTTTCCTGCGGGAGCGCCGGCGGCAAACATCTGCCGTGAGAAGTCTGCGAGTTGCGTCGTTGCGGGGGCTTCTTTTGCAGCAACGAAGACGTAGGGTTTGTCTTTGCGGAACTCATTAAGAAGCTCGGTTTTTCCTACGCGGCGGCGCCCGTAGACAAAAACAAGCTGTGCGCGAGTGCTGGCATAGGCGTCTTCAAGAAATGAAACTATCTATATAATCTAGATTATTATAATCACGATTATATAGATAGAACGTAAGGGTGCCGGCGTATAAAGAATCCGCCCGGTTCCCCATGTTGTGTGGGATACCAGGCGGTTTGCGTGGATGGGATTGCTCTAGCGGCCGTCGTCTTGTTGCAGGCGCGACTGCTCGTTGCGACGAGCCTGCTTGGAGAGCAGGCGGGCGGGCTTATCGGGATCGGGAACCGCCGTGGGCAGGGGCTCGTCCACGTGGCCTCCCCACCAGCCGCCCACAAAGTTGAGCGTGTGGAATACGTTGATGACGGCGCCCGGGTCGATATCTTGCACCAGCTTGATGATGTCCTGGCTTTCATATGTGGAGACCACGGTGTGCAGCAGGTACATCTTTTCGCGGCTGTAGCCGCCGATGACCTCTGCGCAGCTGATGCCGTGCTGGAAGTGGTTGACGTAGGCGGTCATGATCTCGTCCGCCAGACGCGTGGTGATCTGCAGCGTCACGCGGTCATAGCGATGGTAGAAGCTGTCGATGGTCTTGGTGGAGATGAACTGGAACACAATGGAATACGCTGCGTTGTCCCAGCCGAACATCCAGCCAAAGATGACCAGGATGAAGCAGTTGAAAGCGAAGATGACGCCCCAGATGGTCTTGCCGGTGTGGTTGGAGACCCATAGGGCTATAAAGTCGGTGCCGCCGGTAGATGCGCCCGCCTTGAGCGCGATGGCGATGGAGAGGCCGGAGACCACGCCGCCAAAGATGATGAGCATGATCTTATCGCCCAAAAACGGAGCAAAATGGAAGACGTTGAGGAAGAGCGAGGACAGCGCGACCTGCGCCATGGAGAAGATGACAAAGCGCTTGCTGATGCCGCTCCAGCACATGAGGGCGACGGGGATGTTGAGCGCGAGCATGCCGAGGGAGGTGTCGATTCGAATGCCTCCCAGCGAGGTGATGCGGTCGACAAGGACCGCCACGCCGGTAAAGCCGCTGGGCAAAAGGTCCGCAGGCTGGACGAACGCCTGGATGAGGAACGTCTGGATGAGAGCGGACACGAAGACGGCGATCGCGGTGATGATGCGGCGGACTATGGTGAGGCGCGCAAGCTCTAACGCGCGGTCGGTGAGGTTGTCGACGACGTTCGCCACGGATGCTGCTCCTTTGCGGTGGTGGGGGTGATGGTTGGGATGTGCCGAGCGATTGTATCATGCGCTTGCTTCACATATCGCCGTTCCTGTCAGGCGGTGCGGCGCGGGCACCTTTCGATTCTGGCTCTCTCAGCTTCACCGAGGTCTGGGAGGTGTGGTTAATGGGCGGTATTCCCGAGGCGGACGCCGCGATCGCGGGCATCATGACGAAGAAGTTATCGCGCTTCGCGCCGCAAAACGCCTGCGCGGAGGTGAAGTCGCGAGTCGTCGCGCGCCTGAAAGCGTTTTACGAGCGATTTAGAAACCTGGGAGCGGACTGATAAGCGGTAGGCGCCACAAGAAAGCCGTCCCTCAGGTCGGTCCCGGCGCTCGTACAAAGAACGATGACCGTGCCTCGCTACTCCATGACGGGCGACCGATTCTGCGGCGTAGGGAATTTCCTCGCATGTTGCTCGTATCGGTCGAGGGCGGCGAGTCGAACGGCACCATATTTCGAATCGTTTGCCGGAACCATTGCCCATATCTCGTGTTGGTCGACGTGACTACCTGGACTGCCGCTCATGAAGGCGCTAGCGTGGCATCTCCCAGACGCCCCGCCCTTACGGAAGACTCAAGTTGCAGCGGTTACAAAGAATCGGCTCATGGTCGTGCAGCAGTTTTACCGGAGGTTTAATTGGGCCTGCGGGGTAAACCAGTTCTCGATATGAGATCGACGCGTGTGCCGACGCAAATGGAGTAGGAGAGGGCTATCTGACGATCGCCAAGGAGCAACCTGTTTTGGAGTAGGAGCAGCGTCTCTGGTTCGCGCGTACGGAGGAGCTTTGAAACCGAGCCGCTCGGTTTGTCGAAGACTCTAACCTCCTGAGTCTGGACGATGCCAGCGGGTACGTTGTTCAGTTTGAACAAGTTTGGGAACAAGGCGCATGATTGTGCCGATTGGGCGTTAGCTGTGAGCGCAACGAGGCAGTTATCAATTGATTCGAGAAACAGGTCAAGCTGGGCGACGTCCCTATCGTTGCTTGCCATGAGATAGTCTTCGAGCCAGTCGAGGTCGGAGGGTAAGGATCCGACCGGCATCGCTTCGTAACGCTTGTTCGCAAGGTTCTCGTCGGCAAAGGGAAAGCAATACTTTGCAAGGGAGCGAACGGCTTTTGGGTGGCAGAGGTATGAGCCGCTTCCCTGCTTGCTATATATGACTCCTTGGTCGATGAGCGCCTGCAGTCCGCTTCTTAATGACGAGCGGGTGATGCCGAGCTCCTCCGCAAGGGATCGTTCAGTTGGAAGTCGGTCTCCTGCTTTGAGGCCGTGCGTTTCAATAAATTGAAGTACGTATTCTTCAACGTCGCTTGAGAGAAGATTGAAAAGCTTCGGCATGAGGATCCCTAGATGCCCTGGTAGTTGATCGAGTAGACGCCGTCTGAGATGATGGCATCAGTATAGTAGCTGCAGAATGCAGGTAGAACGGCGACGTCGGTGAACTCAACGACGTTGTCCCCTCCGTCGAGCGCGGTGATTTGGATGCGCATGACGGGGGTGCCCTCCGCCGTGCCAAGCGCTCGGGCGTTGCTCTGTCGGGCGCGGGTGCTCGACAGTTTCTGGTTGATGTGCTGGATCTCGACGTGGTTCATCCGGAAGGTGTCGTAAAGGGAGTAGACCTTAAAATCTATCGATTCGATACCCTTTATGAGCGACGGGATTGTGAACGTGTTTTCGACGGAGATTGGGACTCCGTTGCCGGAGCGCAAGCGGACAATCTGGAATAGCTCAGAGCTTTCGGGGACATCGAAGATACGGGAGAGGCAGAATCCTGCCGAGCGGAGCTGGGTCCTCAATATGCTCGAGGACGGTTCGTAGCCGGCGCGACTAAGGAGCTCGTTCATACCCTTGAAGTGTATGGCGGCATCGTCGATATCGGTTTGCATGACAAACGTTCCTTTGCCATGGACCCGCTTGAGTCGGCCCGTATCAACAAGGATATCGATTGCCGACCTGATCGTTGCGCGGCTCACTTCAAATGTTTCGGCGAGTGTCCTCTCGGAAGGGATACGCGTTCCGCAGGGATATGTGCCCGAGGCTATTCCGTCTTGCAGCGCTTTAGCAATATCGTCGATCGAATTCATCAGTGATAACTCTTCTCTAACCACATGGTCAGATAAATATACCAAATAACGGTGGAAAACTACCGTTCATGGCAAAAATGGTAGATTGAAAAGTCATAGTGGTTGTCATTTTTGATTAATAGGTATATCTATAATAACAAGTGGTTGCAACGCTTAGTAATTAGATCACCGCATCTTGGTATGACGAGGAAGGAATTGACATGGTTGGATATGACGAAGCGATCTATCGCGAGGTACTTGAGAAGGCAATTGATAACATCGACGAAATCAACGCGGCGGTTGATGGGATCTGCGAGAAGGGCTACAAGAACCTCTACCTGGTTGGATCTGGTGGTACTTATTCCATGGCAAGTCCTGTTACCTACCTTCTCAAGACGCATTCTTCTATCCCCTGGTACTGGGAGATCGCCGCGGAGCTCGTGAAAGCAAAGCCGGTGTCGCTCGGCAAGGATTCTGTCGTAATCACGGCATCTCTTTCGGGAACCACTGTCGAGACAATCGAGGCAGCGAAGTACGCCCAGTCCCTCGGTGCTAAGGTCATTTCTTTGGTTGGAGAGGATGGCTGCCCACTGTCCGAATGCTCGGATTACGTTTTCGAGAACAAGAAGGCATCGAACGACAACCTCGTCGAGGAGATCTATATTCAGTACTTTGCCATCGCCGCCCGCTTCATGAAGAATAACGGGGAGTTCCCCGAGTACGACAGCTTCATGGGCGCCCTCAAGAAGATGCCCGATGTTCTCCAGGGCGTGAGGGAGCAGCAGGACGCCGCGGCGCTCGAGTTCGCAACGAGGCACAAGGATACTCCGTTCCACATGTGTGTTGGCTCCGGCAACGTTTGGGGCGAGACCTACTGCTTCGCGATGTGCGTGCTCGAGGAGATGCAGTGGATCGCGACCAAGTCCATCCATGCTGCGGAATTCTTCCACGGCACCATTGAGATGACCGATCCCGAAATGAGCTTCATGCTCTTTAAGAGCGAGGACGAGACCCGTCCCCTGGTTGACCGAGTCGAGCGGTTCGTGCGCCAGCATACCGACAAAGTTCAGGTATGGGACACTAGGGACTTCAAACTTGAGGGAGTCGAAGAGAGCGTCCGCCCGCTCGTCTCCCCTCTGGTCATGTCCGCGATGCTGGAGCGCGTGAGCACCCATCTCTCGATCCTCCGCGATCACGATCTTGATATACGCCGCTACTATCGGGTGGTTGAGTACTAATGATTAAGCTATTGCGCGTCGACGAGCGCCTCGTTCACGGCCAGGTGGCGCTTGCGTGGACCAACTCCCTCAATGCCGATTGCATCTTCGTGGTTAACGATGACGTTAGAAAAGACAAGCTCCGCCTGACGACGCTTAAGATGGCGGTGCCCGCCGGCGTCAAATTCGTCTCCAAAAGCGTTGATGATGCTGTCGAGGTTCTTAACTCCGGTAAGACGGATAAATACAAGATGCTTATCGTCGTCGACAGCGTGGCGGATGCTCTCAAGCTTGCGAAGGGCACCGAACTCGTCACCAGCGTGAACCTTGGCAACATGAAGCGTCTTGAAGGCCGCCGGCAGCTTACGTCTTCGGTATTCGCTACGGACGAGGAAATCGGGGCGATTCGAGAGCTCCTCTCCATGGGAGTCTCGGTAGGGTGCCAGCCGGTCCCAACGGAGGCGAGCGTTCCCGTCGAAACACTTATCTAGGTGGGGAACTAATTTACGAGATAGAGTTTGAGAGGTGGGATAATGATTATTCAAGCAGCCCTAGTCGCCGTTGTTGCGTTCCTCGCTTCGGTCGATGAACAACTATTTGGTGCAAGCATGATGGCACGTCCCCTATTCACCGGTATGCTGGTCGGTGCGATTATGGGCGATATCCAGACGGGTGTAACCGTCGGAGCGGCTCTTGAAGCAATGTTTATGGGCTCCATCATGGTTGGCAGCGCCGTTCCCCCCGAGGTGTACGCTTCGAGCACGTTGAGCATCGCCGTGGCGATAAATGCCGGTACTGGCGCTGGTTCTGCCGTCGCGCTGGCTCTGCCCCTTTCTGTCTTCTTGCAGATGTGGAGAAATTTCTGCTATGCCGTCCCGGGGAGCTGGGCTGGAACGAAGATCCAGGAGGCGCTGGACGCACGCGATCTTAAAAGGGCAAATATTCTGCATCTTACGGTCGTGCCTCTGTCTCTTGGCATTCCCTCGGCGCTGCTGGTGTTCATTTCCTTGTATTTTGGCGCGGACGGAATCAATGCGGCGCTGAACGCGATTCCGCAGGTTGTACTCGACGGATTCAACGTTGCGGCTGGCGTTTTGTCTTGTGTCGGCTTGGCCATGCTTATCAAGATCATGTCGAACAACAAGATTCTTCCTTACCTGTTCCTGGGATTCATTGCGGTCGTTTACCTGGGCATGGATGTTATCGGCGTCGCGGTTGCGGGTCTTTGCGTTGCCCTCATTGCAGTATTCAACATGAAGTTTGATGAAGAGGAGGACTTCTAATGAGCGAGCAGGCTTTTCAGGTAAATAAGCAGGGCGTCGGGACGATGACCCCCGCGGAGCAGCGCAGTATATTCTGGCGTTCGTTTACCATTCAGGGTTCTTGGTCGTTCGACAAGATGATGGCGTACGGATGCATGTACGCCCTCGAGAAGCCCCTTCGTAGAATCTATTCGAGCGATGATGACTTCTACGCTGCCCTCGAAAGGCATACCGAGACCTTCAATATCACGCCCCATGTCTCTCCGTTCGTCCTAAGCCTGGCCGTCGCCATGGAGGAGGAGGCGGCAAAGAATCCGGATTTTGATGTGAAGGCAATCAATAACCTCAAGGTTGGCCTGATGGGTCCCCTTTCAGGAATCGGTGACTCATTCTTCTGGGGAACGTTTCGAGTAATCTGCGCCGGAATCGGAATCGGCCTCGCCTCGACCGGCAACATGATGGGCAGCATCCTCTATTTTCTTTTGTACACCGCGATTCATTTTGCAACCAAAATTCTTGCGGGAAAACTCGGTTATCAGCTGGGAACCCAGTTTTTGGAGAAGTCGGAAGAGGCGCATCTTATGGAACGCCTTTCTTACGGCGCATCGATCCTCGGTATGACCGTTATCGGCGCGATGATCGCGACCATGGTCTCGCTTTCCACCAGCTTAACGTTTACGCTTGGCGGTACGGAAACCGCGCTGCAGTCTATCTTCGATCAGATCTTCCCGAATTTGCTGCCCCTTGCCGCGACTTTCATTTGCGTCTGGCTGCTTAATAAAAACGTTAAGACCATTTACATCATCCTTGGAATCTTCGTACTCAGCGTTTTGGGATGCATGCTTGGCATCTTTTGATTTGAGGAATGAAGCCCCTTCGCGGATCGCGAGCTGAGAGGCTAAACGAAAATACATACAGCTTCAAGATGCGGTTGGAAGCGCTCGATTCGGTCATTTGCCGGATTGAGCGCTTCTACTTAATCCATGGCATATTTCAGGCTCTTCGTGGATTCGTATGGGTATACGCTTCGGAAAAAGCGAGTCCGATACGAATGGCGGTCTACACAATCGATGGGCGCTTGCAGTCGCCTGATAGATTTGCATAGATGGCGATATACGGCCGGCCTTCAAGCGGTCTACGCATTTCTGGGTATGAGCCCCATATGCGAGTGGGCAACAAGGCGGAGGCCTCCCATGATCTACGCTATTTCTGATATCCACGGCTGCCTGGACGAGTTCGAGGAGGCGCTCGCCGGCGTCGACCTCTCCGAAGTGGGGTCGCGCCTGGTGCTGCTCGGCGAGTACTGTGACAGGGGGCAAGGGCTCCTACGACATCTTCCCTTCAGCCTCTTGTTGAGGAACCCAAGATGAATACCGAGAACGTCGGTGGTTTGAGCTTGAAGTCGGGTTTTTGGGAGATTCGTCCAGCGTTTAAGGACGACCCCCATGATCCGCGCGGACTGCATCTATCTCGAAGCGGGGTGGGCCTTGCACGCGATTCGCAAGGCAGGATTTATGACCGCGTTCGTATCATCTTCGCCTCGCGCCTTGTGTGGGGCGCGATGTTTCTGGACTTGTTTACAAGAAGCGCGCCATATACGTTGGCATGCAGGTGACGTTACCGTCTTGTCGAAGGTCTTTTGTATACGCCAGGAAGCGTCGCCCAATCCTAGATGCATATTTCTCGCCAAACGCATCAAGTGAGGCATGGGTTTTGTATCCCGAGGACTTGACCTCAACGGGAGAGATCTTTTTACCGTCGCTTACAACAAAGTCAATCTCGTAGTTGCGGTTTGCGCCCTTTTTTGGCCAGGTGTGATAAAACAGCTTGTGTCCTTGTGCGACCAGTTCCTGCGCAACGACGTTTTCGTAAACCGAGCCGAGATTTGCCGGCAGCTTGTCAGAAAGCAATGCTTGGTACACGGTGTTATCGGTAAAATCCCTGTCTTTGAACATAAGGGTTACAAACAGTCCCGTATCAGCAAGGTATAGTTTAAATTTCTCGAGATCTATGCTTGAAGACATTCCCACATTGGGATCGTTTGCGTGATAGGCAACAAGCGTTGTCTTAGACTCCTTTAGTTCTGATATCTCCTCAAGTACGTCGGATGCCTGGCGATTGGCCAGCACTGCTGAAACCTGGTACCGAGATGCCTTTTTGGAGAGTTGCGCTGGAATGGCGTCAAAGAGAAGGGATAGCGCTCCGGACGGGCTGATCTTATGAAAGTCGTCTTCGTAAAGCGAGATGATGTCGCGTTTAACGGTATCGACTGCCTGGAGGTTGTTGGTTTCTATATATGAGCTGACGGCTTGAGGCATGCCGCCAACTAGCATGTAAAGACGGAAGTCCCTCATGAGCTTGCGATTGAGCTGGTCGCCAAGCGGACGCCTCTCTTCAAAAGTTTTCTTCAGTAGAGGGATTGTGCCCGTATCGCCAAGCGCCCATTTGAACTCTTCAAAATCCATGGGCCGCATCTGAAGCTTATACTCTTCGCTGGGAATAACAATTCCTTGGACGTTCCTTCTAATCGATATGAGCGAGCCGGTCTCTATATAGTCATAGCGACCGTCTGCGACTAGATGTTTGATTGCTTGCCGCGCCTTTGGGCAGAGCTGCACCTCGTCAAAGATAATTGCTGATTCTCGCTTATGGAGCTGAACTCCGTAATGCAGCTGCAATTGTAAAAAAAGATAGTCCAAATCCGAGACATCCTCGAACAGCTCTCCAACAGATTGGGATGCGGCTGAGAAATCTACAAGGATGTGGGTGCGATACTCGTTTTGTGCGAACGCTTTGGCAACAGTGGACTTGCCAACGCGCCGGGGCCCTTCGATAAGAGCTGCCGTTCTGCCGCTATCCCTGCGCTTCCATTCCAGCAGGTATTCATATATCTTTCGCGTGAACATAGCCCTCCAACCAGATTTCCGCACTTTTTATTTTAGCGATTTACCCGATTTCCGCACTTTTTATTTGGACGATTTACCCGATTTCCGCACTTTTTGAGTCTTGAGCCAAGGCTTGCGGCAGGCGTTGCCATGGCGCACAAGCGTGCGGAACAAGCCTAAGGAAAACCCGGTCTGGAGGTCGATGGCGTCCTCTGCTAGCGTGGTGAGGGTACAAGGCTATGACCTACAAGGTGTGACCATGCGAGATGCGAGGGCGGCCGTATGAATAACCAGGCGTTGGACACGCTCAAAACCTACTTTGGCTATGGATCTTTCCGTCCCGGGCAGGACCGCATGGTACAGGCCATCCTGTCTGGCCGCGATGCCTTGGGAGTCATGCCCACCGGTGCCGGCAAGTCCATCTGCTACCAGGTGCCCGCGCTCATGCTGAAGGGACTCACGCTGGTGGTGAGCCCGCTGGTGTCGCTCATGGGCGACCAGGTGCGTTCGCTGCTGGCGGCGGGCGCGCATCCTTCATACCTCAACTCATCCCTTACCGTGCCGCAGCAGAACACGGTACTGCGCCGCGCGGAAGACGGATGGTACCAGATCATGTACGTAGCGCCCGAGCGCTTGGCAGATCCGCGCTTTATGGAGTTCGCGCAACGTCTGGCGTCCCCCGGCGGTTACGGCATTCCGCTGGTGGCGGTGGACGAGGCCCACTGCGTCTCCCAATGGGGCCAGGATTTTCGCCCATCCTATCTGCAGATCTCCGCATTCATGGAGGCCCTGCCGCAGCGTCCGGTGGTAGCGGCCTTCACGGCTACCGCTACCGAGCGCGTGCGGGAGGACATTGTCCATATGCTCGATTTGCGTTCGCCGCAGACCGTGGTGACCGGTTTCGACCGACCCAATCTGTTCTTTGGAGTGGAAGAGCTGGGCGATAAGGCGAAGGCTGCCTGGATACGCTCCTATGTCGCGCAGCATAGCCAGGAGAGCGGCATCATCTACTGCTCGACTCGCAAGGCGGTGGACGAGCTTTCCGCGGAGCTGTCGCTGGCGTTGATGCCCCAAGGTATCCGGGTGGGGCGCTACCACGCGGGCTTGGGTAACGATGAGCGAACGCAAAACCAGGCGGACTTTATCGACGACCGCGTGCTGGTGATGGTGGCCACCAATGCGTTTGGCATGGGTATCGACAAGCCCAACGTGCGATACGTGATTCACAACAACGTGCCGGAAAGCATCGAGGCATATTACCAAGAGGCGGGCCGCGCCGGCCGCGACGGCGATCCCGCCAGCTGCTATCTGCTGTGGAACGGCAACGATTTCAGACTGCGCCGGTTCTTGATAGAGAAGAGCCGTGATACGGCGGGGCTGGACGAGGACGGCTTGCCGCGTCCCGACCTTGACCAGGAGCAGCTTGAGCGCGCCTGCCAGAACCGTTACCGTCTTCTGCGCCAGATGGAGGGCTACTGCCAGACTACCGGGTGCTTGCGCGAGTACATGCTCCGCTATTTTGGGGACGAGGGCGTATTGCCGGATGTGCGGACGGGCGCGCAGCTGGGTGCCAGCCAGCCCTTGTCCGCAAAGAGCGATGGTTGCGGCGCATGCTCCAACTGCCTTACCGAGTTTGAGGTGGAGGACGTGACGCAGGTTGCCCGCGCGATCGTGGAGTTTGTGGCGCCGCGGGCGGGTCGGTTTGGCAAGACGCTTATAGCCGATGCCCTGCACGGCGCCAACAACGAGCGGGTGCGCAACTGCCATCTCGATGAGGCAGCGGGGTACGGCGCGCTGGGAGACTGCCAGATGGCGCGCATCAAGGATGTGGTGGACCAGCTCGCGGGCCGCGGATACCTTTCCGTATCGCAGGGGCAGTATCCCGTGATCGCGCTGGGGCCGCGTGCGGTCGAGGTGCTGGGAGAGAGCTCTGGCGACGGGGCTGCGTCTGCGACGCCGTTTGAATTCACTATCAAGCGCAGGTCCAGCAAGCGCTCCGGATCTGCCCGCGCCCGCCGTGCGGTCGATTTGCTGCGCGAGGAAGCCGCCCTGGATGCTCGGCCTCGCGTGGGCGATGACGCCGAGCTGTTCGAGAGCCTGCGCGAGCTGCGTACGGATTTTGCGCGCGAGCGGGGTTGGGCGCCCTATATGGTGTGCAGCGACGCGGCTCTTCGCGGCATGTGCCGTCGGCGCCCCCATAGCCTTGAGGAACTTTTGGATGTTCCGGGCATCGGCGAGAAGAAGGCGGCGGACTTTGGTCGCGCGTTTTTGGAGCGCATCGAGGAGTTTGAGGACCAGCATTTGGGTGAGGTTTAGCCGCTGTTGCAAAAGTCCAGCTAAGCGCGGTGCTCCCACATTTTTCCTTGGAACTTTGTGCGAGACTCCCACATTTTTCCTTGGAACTTTGTGCGAGACTCCCACATTTTGCTTGGGAAGTTGCTAAACTGACCTAGAGATAAGGATGAGCGCGGCTGGAGGGATCTATGGAAAGAACGTGTATGGCGGAGCTGGTTGCGTGGAAGGGCCGTTCCGGACGTAAGCCTCTTATTGTAAAAGGCGCTCGCCAGACAGGTAAGACCTGGCTTGTAAAGGAGTTTGGGCGCCGACAGTTCGCCGATACGGTGACGATCGATTTCATGCTCGATGAGAGCTATAAGAGCCTCTTTGCTCAAGACCTTGATCCTCGTAGAATCATCACTCAAATTGAGCTGCGCACGGGGCGTCGCATAGACCCTGAGGATACGCTGCTCTTCTTTGATGAAATACAAGAAGCTCCTCGTGGCCTTACATCTCTAAAGTACTTCTGTGAACAGGCTCCTGAATACCATGTTGTCGCAGCAGGCTCTTATATGGGACTTGGTTTGCGACGTGAGGGGGAGAGCTATCCGGTTGGCAAAGTTGACATGCTGACCTTTTATCCCCTGACGTTTGAAGAGTTTGTTCGCGCTGCTGCGGGTGACGTGCTTGCCGACGCCCTTGAAGCGGGGGACATGGCATTGCTTGATAGCGTAGCGGATGTGATTGAACGCCATCTGAAAGATTACATGGTCATTGGCGGCATGCCAGAAGTGGTGGCGGAGTTTGTCGCGTCGGGCGATTATGCGGAGTGTCGACGGCTGCAGGGCGATATCCTTCAAGCGTATGATGCGGACTTTAGCAAGCACGCACCGGTTAGGCTGTTGGAGCGCATGAGGATGGCGTGGCGCTCTATACCAAGCCAGCTTGCGCATGAGAACAAGAAGTTTGTGTACGGAGCGGTAAGGCCGGGCGCTAGGGCGCGTGATTTTGAGGAAGCTCTGCAGTGGCTTGAAGATTATGGGGTGGTTTATAAAGTTCCTCGCGTCGCCGCGTTACGCCTTCCGCTTGGGGGCTATGAGGATCTATCTGCATTCAAGCTCTTTTGCTGCGATTTGGGTTTGCTGGGTGCTATGGCGGGGCTGCCGGAGACGGCGGTGATTGATGGGTCACGCGTCTTCACTGAATTTAAGGGAGCGTTGACCGAGCAATATGTTTTGCAGGAGTATGTTGCCCAGGGAGAGCAGCCGGTATATTGGTCTAATGATTCAGGATCTGCAGAAATAGACTTTGCGCTTACCAGTTCGCGCGGCATTATTCCTGTTGAAGTAAAGGCGGGGGAGAACCTTCGGTCTAAAAGCTTGCACGTTGCATGCGAAAAGTTTTGCATTGACCGTGCTGTCCGAACATCATTGTCTCCGTATCGAGACGATGGGTGGCTGATTAATGTTCCCCTTTGGGCGGTAATGCATAGCAAGCGCTTTGCTTTGAGCCAATAGCAAGATCAATGGAAATGGGGCCGGCTTGCGGGGGATTTCCCAACAAGCCGGCTCTTCCTGCCATGATTTGCCACCGGGTGAGGCGGCTGTTGATGTCGCGAATATGTTGGTAGCCGGCGCGGAACGTCTTGGACTCTGCCTGAGCCGGCCCCATCGCACAATCAGCTTCGCTGCGGCCGATGGTGCGGGCGGCGGAGCGGAAAAAACGCCCTGCTCGTTGCCCCGACCGGTCATGAGGCGGGCGCGTTCATCACGGCATTTTCGTCGAGCCGAACCGTGGCAAGGCATGAGAATTGTATTCCTAGCGGAAACGTCCTCCAGTGTCTTCAACCTCCGCAAGCGCCATTGCTCTTCGTTCGCGGACTGCTACCCGTAAGCCTCCGTTTGAGCCTGCTTAAACGAACGCGACCCCGCTTCTCTAAGGCCAAAAACAACATAAAGATACGTTCGTCCCCTAAATAACTACCGTTCAAGTGTTCAAATCTGGCTTCCCAGGGGTTGCCTGCTAATAATGTAAACGGTTCAAGTTGAAACGGTTACACAAACACACTAAACCAGTGATGTTATAGAACCAGCAGGTAAAAGCCTTGATGAGGGGAGGTCGAAATGGAACAGGTTGAACATCGTTTTGAGGAATGCCGCGCTGCGGCAATCGATCTTGGAGCTTCGAGCGGTCGCGTGATCATGGGCGTCATCGAAGACGGTCAGAGCCTTTCCTTGCATGAGGTCCATCGGTTCGAAAACGGCCTTGTCCGCCATGGCGAGACGCTCGTATGGGATATGGACAAGATCGTCGCGCAGGTCGAGGCGGGCTTGGTGGCCGCGGCGGAAGCCGGGGCGACGACATGCGCCATCGATACCTGGGGCGTCGACTACGGTTTGGTCGATAGCGATGGCAGCCTGCTGGGTCCGGTGGTGGGCTACCGAGATGCCCGCACGGAGGGGCTCGCCGCCGCCTTGCTCGAGGACGGTACGCTTGCAGACGCCTATGAGAGGACGGGAATCCCCGCGTTGGATATCAACACGTCCGTTCAGATTGCGGCGCAGGTTCGCGACGAGGGCCCTCTTCCGGCGGATGCGCAGATCTTGATGGTGCCCGACCTGATCACGTTTCTGCTTACCGGGGATCGCGGAACGGAGGCGAGCATAGCCTCCACCACGCAGCTTGTAGACGTTGCGTCCAAGCGGTGGGATGCGGAGCTGCTGGGGCGGTTCGGCGTGGACGATGCCATGGTCCCCGTTATTCGGCCCCTGGGCTCGGATGCGGGCGAGGTGAGGCTCGGCGATCATGCCGGCATGCGTATGGTGCGCGCTTGCGAGCACGACACGGCCAGCGCGGTGGCGAGTATTGGATTGGAGCCCGGAGACGCGTTTATCTCTTGCGGAACCTGGTCCCTTGTTGGCGTTGCCCGCGATACACCCCTCGCAACACCGGAGGCTCTCGCAGCAGGGTTATCCAACGAGAGCGGACCGGACGCGTCGACCCTTCTGCTTGTGAACTGCACCGGGCTTTGGATTGCCCAGCAGCTCAAGATCGAAATGGAGGAGAGCCTTGGTCGGGGACTCACGTGGCAAGGGATAGCCGAAGAGGTCCGCGCGTCTCACGCATCGACCTTCTTGTTCGACACCGAGGACCCTTCCCTCGCGCGGCCCGGCAACATGCTGGGAAAGCTTGAGAGGCTTGCCCGCGAGGAGGGCATCGAGGGCGACCTGGGCATCGCGGCGCTGTTCGGTTCGGTGTATGAAAGCCTCGCCAGGCAGTATGCGCAGGTTATTGAGCGTTTGCAACGGGTGACCGGAGAGTCCGTTGAGCGGATTCGCGTGATAGGCGGCGGATCGCGCAACGCCGTGCTCTGCCAGATGGTGGCGGACGAATGCGGATTGCCGGTAATCGCGGGCCCCGCGGAGGCCTCTGCGGTGGGAAACCTGCTGGTCCAGTTCTGCGCTCAGGGTGCGTTTTGCTCCCTGGAAGACGCGCGACGCGTTGTCGGCCCGTCGCTGGAATGCGGAACGTATCTGCCGCGCGCGGCAAGCGATTTGTAACGAAAGGAGCACGCTTTATGTTGAACGGCGTTCCCGCAAATATAGGGCCCGATCTTTTGAAGGTGCTATCCGAGATGGGCCATGGCGACGAGCTCGTAATCGCGGACGGTAACTTTCCCTCCGCGGCGCTTGCCCAGCGCTTGGTCCGAGCGGATGGTATGGGCGTGCCGGAGATGCTCGAGAGCGTTTTGAAGCTGGTGCCGCTCGATACGTACGTTGAGAGCCCGCTCGTGCTTATGGCGACCGTCGAGGGCGACCCCGAGCCTCCCATTTGGAGCGTGTACCAAGACATCGCGGACCGCTCGCAGGAGGAGCCGCCGGCGTTAAGCCATATCGACCGCCAAGAATTCTACGAGCGTGCCAAGCGCGCCTACGCCGTGTTGGCGACAGGGGAGCGCGAGGTCTACGCAAACATCATTGTCAAAAAGGGCGTTGTGCGCTCTGTTTAAGCAAAGGGGTTGAAGGTCAGATGAACTATCCAAAGATTGGCATACGACCCGCCATCGATGGCCGCCAAGGAGGAGTGCGCGAGTCCCTTGAGGGGCAGACCATGGCGATGGCGCAGGCCGCCAAGGAGCTTATCGAGAGCTCTCTGCGCTATGCGGACGGCGCGCCGGTCGAGTGCGTGGTCGCGTCCCGTACCATCGGCGGTCGCGCGGATGCCGAGGCCGCTCGTTGCGAGTTTCTGGACAAAAACGTTGTCGCCACGCTGACGGTGACCCCGTGCTGGTGCTACGGAACCGAGACGCTGGACCTTGATCCGGCGACCATCAAGGCGGTCTGGGGCTTCAACGGCACGGAGCGCCCGGGCGCCGTATACCTTGCCGCGGCGATGGCGGCGCACGCCCAGTGCGGTCTGCCCGCCTTCAAGATTTACGGCCATGATGTACAGGACGCTGACGACGCGACCATTCCCGCGGACGTCGCAAAGAAGATAATCTCCTTTGCGCGCGCTGCCGTCGCCGCCGGGCAGATGCGGGGCAAGGCGTACGTGAACCTCGGCGCCAGCGCGATGGGCATCGCGGGCTCGCAGGTAAACGTCGAGTTCTTCCAGAAGTACCTGGGCATGTCCGTCGAGTTTGTCGACATGACCGAGATTTTGCGCCGCATGGCGCTGCATATCTATGACGAGGACGAGGTCAGCCGCGCGCGTGCCTGGATCCAGCAGAAGTGCCCCGAGGGCGTGGATATCAACCTGGGCCGCGAGCTGCCCCGAATCATCACTGACTCCAAGGTGGTCCCGGCAGACGAGGACTGGGATTTCATCGCCCGCCAGGTCGTCATCATCCGCGACATCCTTTTCGGCAATCCAAAGCTGGCGGAGATGGGCTGGCTCGAGGAATCGCGCGGCCGCAACGCCATCGCGGGCGGCTTCCAGGGCCAGCGCCAGTGGACCGACTGGCTGCCCAACGGAGATTTCGCCGAGGCGATCATGACCTCCACCTTCGATTGGAACGGCGCGCGCCAGCCCACGGCCTTCGCCACGGAGAACGATACCCTGAACGGCGCCTCGATGCTGTTGGGAACCCTGTTGACCAACACGGCCCCCATCTTCTCCGACGTCCGCACGTACTGGAGCCCCGAAGCCGTCGAGCGCGTTTGCGGCAAGCGGCTTGAGGGTCGAGCCGCCAACGGCGTGCTGCATCTCATCAACTCGGGAGCAACCGCCTTGGATGCATCGGGTGCCGTGCGCGATGAGCGCGGCGAGTCGATCATGAAGCCGTTTTGGGAGATGGATCAGGACGATATCGATGCCTGCCTTGCCGCTACGGACTGGTGCCGTGCCAACTACGAGTACTTCCGCGGCGGCGGATTCTCGTCCCACTTCAAGACGGCGGGCGAGATGCCTATGACCATGATCCGCTTGAACATGGTGGCGGGCGTGGGGCCGACGCTGCAGATCGCGGAGGGCTACACCTGCGTGCTGCCGGACGATGTCCACAAGACCCTGGATGAGCGCACGGACAAGACGTGGCCCACTACATGGTTCGCCCCCAGGCTGGGAGCTCCGGGCTTCGAGACCGTCTGGGACGTCATGAACCACTGGGGAGCCAACCACGGCGCATCGGTATACGGGCACGTGGGCGGCGACCTCATCACGCTGGCGAGCATGCTGCGCATTCCGGTCACGCTGCACAACGTTAAGGACGAGCGCATCTTCAGGCCCTCGCTGGTCGATGGGTTTGGAACCAAGGACCTCGAAGCCGCGGATATGGCCTATTGCCAGGCGTTCGGTCCGCTGTATCGGGGTTAGAGAGGAGAGGGTATGGCTGATTTCGATCGCGCGGCACTTGTCGAGTACGGCAAGAAGCTGGTGAACGCGGGCCTTACCAAGGGTACGGGCGGCAATCTGAGCCTGTTCGATCGCGAGCGCGGACTCATGGCGATCACGCCTTCGGGCATCGATTTCTTCGACATCCGTGAGAGCGACATCGTGGTGATGGATAGCGAGGGCAAGGTGGTGGAGGGCTCGCGCACGCCGTCGAGCGAGTGGCAGATGCACCTTGAGACCTACCTGGCGCGCCTGGACATCGACGCGGTGATCCACGCGCACACCATGTACGCGACGGTGCTGGCGTGCTTGCGCGAGCCCCTGCCCGCGACCCACTACATGGTGGCCGTCGCCGGCGTGGACGTGCCGGTGGCGGAGTACGCCACCTACGGTACGCCGGAACTCGCCCACAACGCCGTGAAGGCGATGAAGGGGCGCCGTGCGGTGCTGCTGGCGAACCACGGCATCCTGGCGGGCGCGGCGGACCTGCTCAACGCCTTCAACATCGTGGAAGAGGTTGAGTACTGCGCCCAGGTGCACTGCATCGCAAAGAGCGTTGGAACCCCCGTCGAGCTGCCGCTTTCCGAGATGGAGGGCATGCTCGAGCGATTCAAGACCTATGGACAGAAAACCGAGTACAAGGAGGAAGCATGTCAGTAAAGTTCGTTCGCATCGATGACCGCCTGCTGCACGGCCAGGTAGTCACCACGTGGCTCAAGCGCTACGACATCGAGCAGGCCATCATCGTTAGCGAAGAAGTCGCGCAGGACAAGACCCGCCAGATGATTCTGAAGCTGGCAGCCCCCTCGGGCCTGCGCGTCGTGTTCTTCAGCCCCGAGAAGCTCATCAAGGTTCTGCAGAAGTCCGAGGTCACTCGATCCACGCTGCTGCTCTTCACCAATCCTCGAGAGGTGTACGAGTGCATCGAGGGCGGCGTCGAGATTCCCTTCCTGAACGTTGGCAACATGAGCAAGACCGAGTCCAACGAGAAGATCACCGCCGGGGTCGCGGTGACCCAGGAGGACCGCTCCTACTTCAAGAAGATCATCGACGCAGGGGTCAACGTGGAGATTCAGATGGTCCCCACCGACAAGGTTTCACACATGAAGGACTTTATTGGAGGTAACGACTGATGTTTGTTCAAGCTTTGCTAGTCGCTCTCGTGGGAATCATCGCCACGATCGACTATAACGGCCCCTTGTTCATGATCCACCGCCCGCTGGTGACCGGCACGTTGACGGGTCTGGTGCTGGGTGACATGACCCAGGGCGTGATCATCGGTTCCTCGCTCGAGCTGATGTGGCTCGGCGTCACCGGCATCGGCGGCTACACTCCGCCCGACACCATCTCCGGCGCCATCGTGGGCACCGCGCTCGGCATCCTTTCCGGTCAGGGCGCCACGGCGGGCATCGCCATCGCCGTTCCGGTCGCCGTGGTGACCCAGCAGCTCGACGTTCTCGCCAAAACCGCCGACATCGCGTTCGTCAAGAAGGCCGACGCCGCCGCGGAGCGCGGTGACATCAGCAAGATCGGCCTGTACCAGTACGCATCCCTGGGAATCATCGTTCTGTTCAAGGTTGTTCCGATCTTCCTGGCGGTCCTTGTTGGCGGCGAGTACGTGCAGTCCCTGTTCGACATGATCCCCGATGTGGTCATGAAGGGCCTGAACGTCGCCGGCGGCCTGCTTCCCGCCATCGGTTTCGGCATGCTCCTCAACATGATGCTGAAGAAGAAGATGTGGGTCTTCCTGCTTGTGGGCTTTATCGCCTCCGCCTTCCTGGGCATGTCCACGATCGGCATCACCTTTGTGGGCGTCGCCGTGGCCTACCTGACCGTCATGATGGGCAACGGCTTCGGTTCCGAGACCCCCGCCCCCGTTGCCGCCCAGACCGAATCCGCTTCCAATGATGATGACGAGGTGTATGACCTGTGAGCACCGATAACACCAAGATGAGCGAGAACGCTATCACCCCTTCCGTCCTTAACAAGATGTTCGGCCGCGCGCTCATGTACGGAGCGTCCTGGAACTACGAGCGCATGCAGAACCTGGGCTTCCTCTACATGATGGTTCCCGCCCTCAAGAGGACGTACAAGAACAACACCCCCGCCATGGCTCAGGCCATGAAGCGCCACCTGGAGTTCTTCAATACCCATCAGACCGCGGCCCCCTTCATCGGCGGCGTCGCCGCGGCGATGGAGGAGAACGAGGGCAACGATGGTGGCCGCGCCATCAGCGGCATCAAGGTCGGCCTTATGGGTCCGCTTGCCGGCATCGGCGACTCCCTGATCTGGCTCACCTTGGTCCCCATCTGCTTCTCCATCGGCGCCTCCTATTCTGCCGAGGGCGGCCTTCTGGGCGTTGCCATCGCTTTGCTTCTGATCAACGTCATCAACGTGCCCCTTAAGTACTTCGGTCTCAAGTTCGGCTATTCCAGCGGCTCCAAGTTTATTCAGGAGAGCGCCGCCCGCGGCACCCTGGATACCATCACCAACATGGCCATCGCCCTTGGCCTGGTGCTGGTCGGTGGACTGATTCCCCAGATGGTGGGCATCACCTTTGGCCTGGAGTTCACCCAGGGCGAGCTGGTGGTCAGCGTTCAGGAGCTCATCAACGGCCTCATCCCCGGCGTGATCCCCATGCTGCTCACGCTGCTCATGTGCTACCTGGTGCGTAAGGGCAAGAGCCCCGTCTTCCTGATCGTGGCCACGCTGGTTGCAGCCATCGTGCTCACCGCGCTGGGCGTGCTCACCACGGCCTAAGTATTCGCGTCCAATGCGGCGCAAGCAAGATTTGAATAGCGCGGGGCGGTTCCGGTTCAAGGGACGCCCCGCGCATGCTAGGAGGAAATATGCGGCTGTGGTACACGTCTCCCGCGTCCGTTTGGAACGAGGCCCTGCCTATTGGCAACGGTCATATCGCCGGCATGGTCTTCGGCGGAGTCGAGAACGAGAAGCTTTCGCTTAACGATGAGACCATCTGGTACCGCGGGCCGGCGGACCGCAACAATCCAAGCTCGGCGGATAACCTGGGCAAGATTCGAGAACTGCTCGCCGCGGGCGATGTCGAGGCGGCCGAGGACCTGGTGGCGCTGACCATGTTCGCCACGCCTCGCGACCAGAGCCATTACGAGGTTCTGGGCGAGATGTTCCTGGAGCAGCGCGGCGTCACCCTGGAAGCCTGCGAGTCGTACGAGCGCGAGCTCGATCTGGAAAACGCCCTGTGCCGCGTTTCCTTCTCGTGCGGCGGGGTGGACTACCGCCGCGAGTACTTCTCAAGCTTTGCCGAGAACGTCATGTTCGCCCGCCTGACCGCGTCCAAGGAGGGCTCCCTATCTTTACGCGCGACCCTGGGCAGGTGCAAGCGCTTCAACGATTCCGTTCGCCAGTATCGCGACAGGGGCGTCATCATGGCTGCCCATGCCGGCGGCGCGGCGGGCGTGGGGTTCGAGGTGGGCCTGCGCGTGGCGTCGTGCGACGGGAACGTGCGCGTTCTGGGCGAGACCATCGTGGTGGATGGAGCCACCGAGGTCGTTCTCGCCCTGGTGTCGTCGACCGATTACTGGAGCGCCGGCGCCGTCGAGCCCGACGCCTCATCGCTGATGGACGGGTTCGACGGGCTCGATTTCGGTCGCGCTCTGGACGATCACGTCGCAGCGTATCGCGAGCAGTATGGCCGCGTGGCGCTGGACATCTCGGTGGACGAGGATGCCCCCTCGATTCCTACGGACGGCCTCATCGCCTGCGCGCGCGAGGGACGCCATGTGCCGTACCTTCTGAACCTTGCCTTTGATTATGGCCGCTACCTGTTGCTATCGTCCAGCCAACCTGGAGGCCTTCCCGCAAACCTCCAGGGCATCTGGTGCGAGGACATCGATCCGATCTGGGGGTCGAAGTACACCATCAACATCAATACTGAGATGAATTATTGGATGTGCGGGCCGGCCGATCTGCCCGAGGCGCAGCTTCCGTTGTTCGACCTTCTCGAGCGCATGCGCGAGTCCGGTCGCCGGACCGCCCGCGCCATGTACGGAGCCCGCGGATTCACCTGCCATCACAACACGGACGGTTTCGCCGACACCGCGCCCCAGTCCCATGCGATCGGCGCCGCCGTGTGGCCCCTCACCGTTCCCTGGCTGCTCACGCACGTCTGGGAACAGTACCGCTTCTTTGGTGACGCGTCGGTTCTGGCGGAGCATCTCGACATGTTCAAGGAGGCGCTGCTGTTCTTCGAGGACTACCTCTTCGAATACCAGGGCTATTTGGTGACCGGTCCATCCGCTTCGCCGGAGAACAGGTACCGCTTGCCAAACGGCGTCGAGGGCAACGTGTGCCTATCGCCTGCGATCGACAACCAGATCCTCAGGTTCTTCTTCGATTGCTGCATCGATATCGCCCGCGTGCTAGGCGACCAATCGGATTTTGCGGACCGCGCCAAGGCCCTGGCAGACCGCTTGCCGCCGACGCGCATCGGCTCGCACGGCCAGATACAGGAGTGGCTCGAGGATTACGAGGAGGTCGAGCCGGGGCATCGGCACATCTCTCCGCTGTTCGGCCTGTATCCGGGCAACGAGTTCGACGTTCGCCGCACGCCCGAGCTGGCAGCGGCCTGCTTGCGCACCATCGAGCGCCGCACCTCGAACGCCGGATACCTCGACCCCGCCTCGCGAGACGTCGCCATCGGAAACTGGAAGGGAGCCGGCCTTCACGCGAGCACGCGCACGGGCTGGAGCTCCGCTTGGCTGGTGCATTTCAACGCGCGCCTGGGCAGGGGAGACGCCTGTATGGACGAGCTCACCGGAATGCTCGCGCATTGCTCGCTGCCCAACCTGTTCTCCGATCATCCGCCTTTTCAGATAGATGGCAACCTTGGGTTGACTAGCGGGGTGTGCGAGATGCTTCTGCAGAGCAACGCCGACGAGGTCCGTATTCTTCCCGCGCTTCCCGACGCGCTGCCAAATGGCTCGTTCACGGGCCTTCGGGCGCGTGGCGGCTTCAAGGTCTCCGCCTCTTGGACTAAGGGAGCTCTTTGCTCCATCGAGGTGGCGGGAGAGCCGGGCGCCTCTTTTTCCTATTGGGTTCCTTCCAGCCGCACGGCTTCGGGCCTCGAGGTCTGCGAAACGCTGGAGCTTGGTTCCGATGGGCGCGCTACGAGGGAGTTCTAGCGCGCGTCACTTCCTTCTCGATTGATAGGAGCGACCATGGACATTACGAGAAGACAAGCCGTCAAGTCTGCGGCTTTTGCCGTCGGCGCTGTCGCCGCCGCCGTGCCCGTAGCGGCTTGGGCGCAGGATGCCGCCGGGGCACCCTCTCAAGACGCTGTCATGAGGACGAGAATAAGCAATACCTCCCCGTTGCTGCTTTCGGCCGTGTACGGCAACACGCCGGACTCCCTCTGGTGGGGGAACACGCTCGAGGGGGCTTGGTCCGCTGTCCCCGACGACATCAAGCCCTACGCCGCCATCGAATTGCATCCCGCTAAGGTTTGCAAGCCCACCAGTTGCATCCCCAAGGACACGCCCGAGCTTCGCGCCTGGTACAAGCATATGCTGGACGAGGCTCAGCTGCTGGGTATTCCGGTCTTCCTGGTCATCATGAGCGCGGGCGAGCGCCAGACGGTGCCCGCCGAGTGGCTCGCCGAGCAGTTCGAGACCTATTCGGTTCTCCGCGGCGCCATGAACATCGAGAACTACTGGATCTACAACGACGACCTTCCCACCAACGCGGCAAAATACCTAGAGGTCTGCGCCCGCTACGGAGGCCATTTCATCTGGCATGACCATGAGAATTGGTTCTGGCAGCGCGTCATGTCCAACAAGGCGTTTGCAGACGCGGCGGCAAAATACTCCAAGAACCTGGTGATCGCCACCAAGAACACGCCCATCCGCGATGACGCCTCAACCGATAGCATCGTCAACGGCATGTGGCTCACCGGCGTCTGCGACAACTGGGGCGCCTCCATGGACACGTGGAAGTGGTGGGAGAAGCACTTCACCAAGCCGTTCGACCCCGTGGGCACCCGCCCGCGCGACATGCGCTCCTATGCCAGCGAGCCCGAGGCCATGATCGCGTGCGAGATGATGAACGTCTACGCCAACGGCGGCACCGTCTACAACTTCGAGTGCGCCGCCTACACCTTTATGGATAACGACGTCCCCACGCCCGCGTTCCTCAACGCCATCGTCCCCTTCTTCCGCTTCTCCCTCAATAACCCCGCGCCGTCGCGCAAGGACGTTCTAGCCCGCACCAAGGCGGTGTTTTGGGAGAAGGACGGCGGCATCGACTCCCTGCCCAATTTCTACAAGGGCCTTAGCATGGACGATGAATCCCTGCCGCTCTATGATTCCGGCCGCTACCACGTCCTGCCGGTCATTATGGATCGTGTGGACGAGGTTGCCATCAAGGGGCTCTTCCCTGGCGCTGCGATCCTCACCAAGAACTCGTCCCAGCTAGCGCGCAAGAAGGAGTACCTGGATTCCCTCTACACGGTGGCTGCCGAAGGCGACGCCTTTGTGCAGCGCGTGGGCGAGGCGTGGTGCACGTACAACAGCAATGCCAACGAGAACAAGGCGCAGACCGCCACGCTCCCGCTTATGGTGAACACCTGCGAGTCCGTTCAGATCAAGCTGCAGCCGCACTCCTATGCCATAGTGCAGGAAACCCCGCACGTGGTGCTGCTCACCATCCAAAACTACGTGACGGACAAAACCGCCATGTGGGAGCTTGAGGGCAAGTTCGATGCGTCCGAGAGTTGGAAGCAGGGCGAGCTGGACCTCACCAACTGGCTCAGCTCCAACTACTGCGTGCGCCCCGCCGATACCGTCCTGCGTACTACGGAGTTCTTGCTGCGCGGCGTGGGTGGCAAGCAGCCTTCGATCAGCTTTACCGGCGACGGACACGAGTTCTCCCATACGGAGAGTTGGGACCAGGCCAAGGGCATCCTGACGGTGAAGCTTGAGCACAACGGCGAGGTTCGCGTGCTTATAGGCGCCGAGGGCGCGCCCAAGGCGTAGCGGCGGCGCGGTAGCGCGCACCCGGGGCAACGGCTCGCCCGGGGCAGCACACACCCGGGGCAGCGCGCACCCGGGGAAACGGCGCGCCCGGGGCAGCGCGCACCCGGGGCATGGCGGCGGCGCGGCAATTCGTACAGTACAATGAAAGCGATGAGGTAAGGGTAAGGAGTTAGACATGGCGAATATACGAGAGGTGGCGGCGCGCTCCGGCGTTTCAATCGGCACGGTTTCCCGGTTTCTTAACGGCGTCAAGATTAGGGAAGACAATGCCGACGCGATCTCTCGCGCCATCGAGGAGCTCGACTACCACCCCAACCCCATCGGCCGCGCCCTCACCACGCAGCGAACCTACGCCATCGGCGTGCTGGTCGCCAGCGCGGCAAACGTGTTTGTGAGCTCGAGTATCGGCAACCTGGAGACCGCCTTTGAGAAGCAGGGCTACTCGTCCCTCTTTATCGACTTCCACGGCGACGTGGAGGTGCTCAAAGAGAAGGTCCGCTTTCTCAAGCGCCGTTTTGTCGACGGTCTGGTGATTTTTCTTTCCGAGGTCGATGCCGAACACCTGGAATTTCTCGAGACCGTCAACATTCCCGTCATCGTGGTCGATAACCCGGTTGAGAGCGGCACGGTCGATTCCATCGTGGTCAACAACGCTACCAGCACCGAGGCCATGGTGGGCGCCATGATCGACGCCGGCCACAGGCGCATCGGCGTCATAGCCCCTTCGCAGGAGACCTACGTGGGCAGACGGCGCCTCAAGGGCTGGAACGACGCCTTTGAGAATCGCGGCCTGCCCGTGTTTCCGCAGGACGTGCGCCTGTGCGCCCCTTCTAAGGACGAGGGGTTCGCCGCCGCATGCTCGCTTATCGACCAAGGCGATGTGACGGCGCTGTTCTCGTGCAACTACTACCTTGCGCTGGGCGCGCTCAAGGCGATCAGCCGCCGCGGCTTGCGTCCCGGCATGGATATCGGTTTTGCCAGCTTCGATGATTTCGACTTCAGCGATGTCATGTATCCGCCCCTGTCCGTTATACGCCAGCCCATGGGCGAGATCATCGACGTTGTCGCCTCGCGAATGTGCTCAAGGCTGAACGGAGATGTGGACGAGGTTGGGATTCAGACGCTTTCTTGCTCGGTGAATGTCACCGATTCGATTCGCGGCGGCTTGCAGTGAGCGCCGCCATCTTGCGCGTATTTCGACTTTAGCTAACAAAGGCGGGGCCGGCTTGCGGGGGATTTCCCAACAAGCCGGCCCCGCCCGCTACGCTCTACCACCAGGTGAGGCGGCTGATGTTGTCGCGGATGTGCTGGCAGCTGGCGTGGAACGCCTCGAGCTCAGCCTGGGAGAGGTCCAGCTCCATCACGCGCTCGACGCCGTTACGGCCGATGATGCAGGGCAGCGAGGTGAAGATGCCCTCCTCGCCGTACTGGCCGGTCATAAGGGTGGAAGCGCCCATCACGGCATGCTCGTCATGCAACACGGCGGCGACCACGCGAACAGCGGCGTTTGCCACGGCGTACTCGGTGCACTGCTTGCCGGCAAAGGTGACGTAGCCGCCCTGACGCGCCTTGTCCTCCACCTCGGCCAGGTCAAAGGCGAAGCGCTCGGGCTCCTCGTCCGCCAACTGAGCCAAGGGCTTGCCGGAGATAGAGGCGGACTTCCAGGCTGCCAGCATAGACGCGCCGTGCTCGCCGATCATGTAAGCGTTGATGGACTTGGGGTCCAGGTTGCAGGCGAGCGAGATCTGGGAGCGCAGGCGCGCGGAGTCCAGGCCGGTGCCCGAACCGATGATGCGCGAGGGGTCGTAGCCGGTGAGGTGCCAAAACTCCGTGCAGACCACGTCGCAGGGGTTGGAGATAGAGACCAAGATGCCGTCGAAGCCCGCATCGACAATGCGGTTTGCAAAGGTGCGGCAGGCGTCCGTGGTAAAGAAGAGCTCGCCGTCGCGGTTGCCAGCGGCCAGCGAGACCTTGCCGGCGGCGTTAACGATGACGTCGCAGCCCGCAAGCTCCTCATAGCGGTCCTGGCAGTCGATGATCTTGGTGTTGTACGGGCAGAACTGCAGCGAGTCGCGCAGGTCCTGCGTCTCGGACGCGGATTTGACGGAGTCGATGTCGCACAGGTAGAGCTCGTCCGCCAAGCCCTGCAGCAGCAGGCTGTTCGCCACATGAGCGCCCACGTGGCCCATTCCCACAATGCCAACGGTTCGCGGCTTGATCATTATGCATCCCTTCTGGTTGGGGAGCGTCGCGGGCTTTCGCGGCGCGCCGGCGTTTTGTTGCCGTGCATAGTAGCGCTGCAATGTGTCGGCTCTGTTGCAGAACGGGGCGCGGGGCTTGCCGCGCGCATCATTTCGCCGCTTGCAGCTTTTACGCGATACAAGCGGGCCGCAAGCGGGTATCGTATGCTTTACGCGTAAAAGCGAGAGCCTTGCAATAGAGCCTAGTAACCTCGAGGTGGACCATGCCCATTCGCATACCAGACGCCCTGCCGGCAACCGAGACGCTGGAGAGCGAGAATATCTTTGTCATGACGGAGTTCCGCGCGCTGCACCAGGATATTCGTCCCCTGCGCGTGCTGATCTTGAACCTCATGCCCACCAAGATCGCCACCGAGACGCAGATCATGCGCAAGCTCTCCAACACGCCGCTGCAGTGCGAGGTGGAACTTCTGCGCACCAGCAGCCACGAGGCTAAAAACGTGTCCGCCCAGCATCTGGATACCTTCTACCGCACGTTCGACGAGGTCCGCGATTCCAACTTCGACGGCCTCATCATCACCGGCGCTCCCGTTGAGCAACTGGATTTTGCGGACGTCGACTATTGGGACGAGCTGGTCGAGATCATGGATTGGTCCACCACCAACGTGCATTCCACCTTCCACATCTGCTGGGGCGCGCAGGCTGGCCTGTACCATCACTACGGTGTCGACAAGCACGAGCTGCCGGCCAAGCTCTCCGGCGTGTACGAGCACCGCGTGATCAAGCCCTCCTCGCCTTTGGTGCGCGGTTTCGACGACCGCTTTTACGCCGTGCATTCCCGCTATACGGGCGTGGACGAGGACGCCGTTGCGGCAAATCCGGACCTGGAGATCATCGCGACTTCCGACGTCGCCGGGCTCTACATTGTGAAGTCCGTCGATAGCAGGCGGTTCTTTGTCTTTGGCCATCCGGAGTACGACAGCGACACGCTGCGCCTTGAGTACGAGCGCGACGTCAAGCGCGGTATCGACCCCGACGTGCCGGTGAACTATTTTCCCAACGACGACCCTTCGCGCGATCCGCTCAATATCTGGAACAGCCAGGCGCAGCTGCTCTACACCAACTGGCTCAACTACTACGTGTACCAGACCACGCCCTACGACATCGAGCGCGTGGGCGAGTAGGGTCGATTGCGCGGATGCGCGCCGGCTTGGTCTATGGAGCGCGGGCGCGGCGAGGGCGATAATGGGGTCCTCTTGCGGGCGGGAGCGGCGATAAGGAGTTCGGTAACCCGTACGGTGAGAGCGCCCTGCAACTCGATGCCTACAGCGGCCCGGGGAGGAGCAGGAGATGGCGGAAGCCGTCGCTGAATTCGTTTTCTTCGAGAATCCAGTCGCCGTCTTCCATCGTGAGTTCGAAGGTGACGAACGACGATTTCGTCTTGCTAGACGAGAACGCCCTGTCGAAGTATGAGCAAAGCTGCGTTTTTTGCTCATCGTTCAGGGCACCGTCGTTGGTATAGACCGAGAGTCCGTTATCGCGCAGGTAGCGTCGAGCATTATCTTGGAAATCAAAGTACATTTCGTAGATACTGAGTGCCTGCGCGCTGGTATATGCCGATGCGTGCGGTTCATCGGAATCAGGGAAGGCGGATACGGTCGAGATGTCGATGGAAAGGGCTCTAAGCGCGAGCTCCGCGAGCGGCCTCACATCGATGCCGAGCTCCTCGGGCGTTCTGGCGAAGTCATCGTAGACGCGCTTTTCCATCCAGCTCGTGATGCGCTGGGCGGCATCGGCGTGCTGCGGCGAATCGGGCGTTGTGATGCCGGAGAGACGATCCTCAACAAGGGCGCGGCATATCGCGGCATCTTCGCTGCGGTACGGATTGGTAAATGAATGATCATTGCCTGGGCGCTCATCGAGTTTAGAAATGGTGAGTGCTTGGTAAACGCAGCTTCCGACCCTAGAGGCGACGAGCATGAACATGAAGATAGGAAGGGCTCTCCACAATCGGCTGCTTTTTCGATATGGGCGCGCGCTTGGGGACGTTGACGTGGGGCGGTTGCTCGCTCGAACGCTCCGCGAGGCACGCTCCTTTGCGGGAGCCTCTTCATTATGGGCTTTAGGGGAGGCGGCGCGAGTGTTGTCGAAGTGATCTGAGGGTAGTTCCACGCGAGGGCTTTCAGATTCTTGGGAAGTGGTGGAACCTTGCGAATCATACTCGTTTGATTTTTCGATTAGACGCTGGCGCTCGAGTTCGAGCATCTCGAGCAGGGCGGCAATTTCGGCATCTTCTTCATTCTCTGTAGCGGTGACATTGTCTACGCTTGACGCGCGCGGAGCTTCATGGAGCTCGTTCAGGTCGTCATAAACTTCGGAATCGGGGTCCTGCCAGGGTAGGACGGGTTCGCTTGCATTGAAGGGGCCGAAGTCTGATTCGTGTCGCGCCATAGTTGCTCCAAGGGATGTGGTGACGGTAATGCAAGGCGTTTCAGTATCGGCGGGCGCATTGCGGAGTGTGCACTACGCAGGCATGCCGAAGATATAGTCGCAGTAGCGCTCAAAGTCTGCCTCGTCGATCTTCCAGGTGTCGTCCTGGAGAGTGAGCCTTACTCGCATCGAGGATTCGCGTGATCCCGTCTCTGCCATCGCCGCCTGCAAGATGTCGGCGATATCGGTTTTCTGCGCATCGGCGAGTTCTTTGCCCTGCTTGATGTCGAGGAGGTAGAGACCTTGTTCGCTCAGGTAATCGTATAGGTCGCTTTGGAATTCGTAGTACATGGTCATCATCGAGCACGCCTCGACATCGAAGTAGACAGAGGCGTATGGGTCATCGGCCTCGGGGAATGCGTGGGTGTCGACCCCCTTGTAGATGAGGGAACCGATGACCCATTCGGCGACGATGGCGGGGTTAACCCCCAGTTCATCGGGAGTGAGGTCGAAGTCGTTCTCGATGCGCTGCGTGAAAGCTGCTGCAATGCGGTCGGCGACGGCGGCGTGCTCGGGGGTACCCGCGAGCAAGAGGTGCTCCATGCGGGTGTTAGCGAGCAGGAGGCACTGGGCTTCAGGAGAGTCCTCGTCCTCTTCGAATGCGGGAATGTCGTAGGGTTCGTTGGGCGCGCTGGGTGTGAATAGGCTTGCCGCACAGCTCGCGATGGAGCTGCCAGTGGACAGGAGGAGAAAGAGTATCAATATGCCCAAGATCAGCTTGAAGATGCGGCGTGCAATGGACCCGGGCGTTTTGTTGCGTGTCCTCTGAGCGCGGGCTTGGCGGGCCATCTCGCGCTTAAGGGAGTCGGCGCTGCGCCGGCGGGTGCGGGGTTCCTTGGGCCCGTTGGCGTTGTTGGAAGCGAAGCCGGTCATTTGACCAATCGGAGGTTTCGGCGTGCTATCGCCGTGATGAGGCGCCCCGTATGCTTCTTGCCCCTCGTCATCGCGGGTCTCCGATTCTGGGTCCTGCCAGGGCGAGACCGGTTCGCCAGCGTTGAAGGGGTCGATGTTGGAATCACGTTTCGCCATGGCTGCTCCTTGAATTGGGTGCCTGGGGCATTGTCGCAAGTATAGCGGCGCATGGATGTGTTTCTGCGCTACCTTCGGCGAGGGGTTGTCTCCATTGCCGTTCCAGGTGGGCGATCGCTTCGTATGTATTGGCGCTTTTTCCGGGCAGCCGCTTCTCGCGCGAGCCGCTCAATATCTGGAACAGCCAGGCGCAGCTGCTCTACACCAACTGGCTCAACTACTATGTGTACCAGACCACGCCCTACGACATCGAGCGCGTGGGCGAGTAGGACCTATTGGCCGGAGGCCCGCCTGCGGGCGATTGCATCGGCTAGGGGCAAAAGCCCTTTCTCGTATCGCGTTTTCACTAGCTCGATATGGGATTCCCGTGCCGGTTCAGACAGAACGCGCCATCCGTACGCTTCGCGGGGGACGCTATCAACGAGATTCTCAAACGCAGTCAAATCGAACGCTGCGGCAATTCTTTCAATCGCTCTATCGAGGTCGGCGTTAATGGTTGTGCGCATGTAGTCGAATGGATGAATGTGTCGCGGCTTTCCGTCGTCCCCAATGGTGAGGTAGACGGATATGTTGGTGCCAAATGCGTCCTGCAAGATGGCATCGGAGTCACCGAGCCGGCGCTCAAAGGTGGAGTCGTTGCGTTTGCTGAAGAACGATGAGCCGTTGTCATAGACAGGTGCTAGTGAGTAGCGCCCGTCCTCATCCATGAGAACTCCCCAGTTGCCGTTGTTGCGATCGGGGTTCTTGATGAGCGCGTCGACGACGAACATGTCCCAGAACCTGTCGAGAGTTCCTGGGATGTTGGATAGCGTTTCTGACTTTTCGATGCTGAGGAGCACGTCGGTTAGATAAACGGACGCCCCGTCCGAGGGGGAATCGTGAAAGCCGTCGTCATCATCGTCCATCTCGGTTTTGAGCTCTGAGAACATGAACAGACGCTTGCCAGGATAGGTGAAATCCTTGCAAGCGCACACGATTTTGCCGCCGCGGTAAGCGAGCGCGGTTTCATGCGTAGGGATTCCCAACATCTGGTACAGGTGCGAGCCAAGGTATTCGGCTACGGGTGAGGAGGTGTACGAGGGGAGGTGCTTGCCGGCAAGGTCGCGCGATGAGCGCGGATACTTTGCGATCCAATGCGCGCCCTTATAGACTATGCCCTCTTTTTTTCCGGCGCGTCCGCCATAGAACATGCCGGATTTTGCACATTCGCGCAAATCGAGGATATCCATATCGCTAAACCTTTCGCTGGTGTTGCTTGCTTGGCTGCGCTGATCGAGTTCGTTGCGCTGTCTGGCAGGATACGTTGTCCGAGCTTGCCTATTGTCTGCATTGTACATGCTGCGCAGCAATCTCAATGCCGCGTCTATACGGAGCCGGCTCGGATGACTTCGTATGCCTCAACCAGCTGCGGCAGGCGCATGCGGGCGTTGGCGGCGCTGGTAGAGGGTAGGGCGGTTAGCGGAATGCCGCGCTCGCGCAGAAGCGAGCCGTCAAAGCGCTTGGCGAGCGCCGCCGCCTTGCCGCCGGTGCAAAAGACGTGCTGGATGGGCGCGGCGTCCAGAATGCGGGTGAGGTCGTTGGGCTCTGGTTCCGCGATGCTGGCGTCGCTGGCGCCCGCGATGGTGCAGGAGCGCAGAACATCCCACAGCGCGATGTGTCGCTGCAGCAGGAAGGCGCGCCGCGGCCCGTTCTCGTCCAACGCATGGTCTGCCAAGCCGTAGAGGCTCTCCATTACGCGCCAAAAGCGGTTTTGGGGATGGCCATAGTAAAAGCCCACCTCGCGGGAGGCCGGTGAGGGCGTGGTGCCCAGCACCAGCACCCGCGAGGACTCGTCGAAAACGGGCTCTATGGTATGGATGACGCGCCTGGCCTCCATGTGCAACGGCTAGGCGAGCAGGTCCACGGGCACCAGGTCCGCGTGCGATGCCTCGATGATGTCGCGCCCGCCAAAGACGCATGCCGGAGCGGCCTCCGCTACGCGCGTGATGGTTTTGCCAAGCTGGCGCAGATCCTCGGGCGTTGCCTTGAGCAGCTGCTCGCGCAGTTCAAGGCGCCAGTTGGCTGGGCGCTTGGCAAAGTACTCGTTGTCCTGGCGCTTGGTGAGCGCGTAGGGCTTGATGGGCGCGTCAAAGCCGGAAGCGCAGCTGACCACCATGCCCTCGAAGGCATCCTGCGTGGGCTCGAAGGTGCTGAGCCACTCGCCGGTGCGCGCGATGCGCTCCAGAGAGGGGTCGATCGCCGGGTCGCGGTAGGTGTAGAAGGCCAGCTGGCGGTCCATCATGGCGCGGAAGCCGCAGCCGTAGGCGCCGCCCTTGACGCGGATCTCGTTCCACAGGTACTCGTACGTGACCGCCTGCGCGGCAACGGCCCAGGTGCCGTCCATTTGGATGTCGAGCACGCGGGGGTCGGTGCTGCGGGCAACGTAGCACACGTCCGAGGGGATGATGAAGGCCTCGCGACGCGGCTCCGGCATGGGAACGTAGAGCTCCTTGGCAGGGGCGGTACGGGGCGTAAGGCCCAGGTTGCCGCCGACCTCCCAGTAGCGCCGGTAGTCCTCGTCCGAACCGGTGAAGCTGGTCACGGTGTTGGTGGAGGTGAAGATGCGCGCCTGGAGCTCCTGCAGCTTGGCGACAAGATCTTCCTTGCGCTCATCGAAGTTATCGAGCAGGTCGCGCAGGAAGCGGTAGAAGTCCACGCCGGAAAGCTGCTGGGCGACCACGGCGGCGGGCGATACGTAGCTCATGGCGCGTGCCAGCGCGGCGGCGTGGCCGGCGTTGAGGAAGCTCTGCTCCGCGCCGATGCGCATCTGGACCAGTACATCGTGGATGCGGTCGATATCCTCGAAGAGCGTCTCGCTCCAGACTTCGGCGGGAATCTGCGCCAGGGCATCGATTTTCTCGGAGAGGGCGCCGGCGGCGACGGTGAGCTTGGGCGCGGCGAGCTTCCAGTCGGGTTGGCTGATGACCTCTGCGCGGAAGGAGAGGAAGCCAAGGTTGGAATCGATATAGCTATCCAGTTCCGCGGCGCTGCGGCGCTTGGTGGCCAGCTGCTGCATCAGGCGGGAGAGGATGGTGACGTAGGGCAGCTCGGCGTAGCTGAGGTGCGAGATGTCGAAGTAGGTGAGCGCGTAGGCCAAACGATGCGTGGGGATGTTGTGCTTGAGGCAGGGCAGCGGCGCGGCGGTGTCCAGCACGGGCTTGGGCTCCGGACGGGCCGGGCCGATGTCCGAAACATGCAGACGCGGCAGCGTTGCCTTGGCCTCGGGCGAGTCCTCCGCCTCTTGCTGGGCGCGCAGGCGCTCGACATCGTCCACGATCTGCTGCAGCTGCTCAAGGGTAAGGGATGCCTTGATGGCTGCGAGTTCTGCTGCCTCGCCGGCGTCGGCTGAGGAGGCGCCGGTTTCGAGGACGGCGTTCTCTAGCTCGTCCTCATCCGCGGCATCTGCGGCGTCAACGTCGAGCGCGGCGGATGCGGCGCCCGTGGGGACGAGTTCCACCAGCGCGTTGTGGTCGCTCTCGAGCACCAGGTCGCGCAGCAGGTCCTCAAAGTAGGTGCCGTCAAGCTCGCGGCGCAGCTCTGCATAGATAGGGGTGTAGCTAAGGGCCAGGGTGGCGGCGTCATCGTCGTAGAGCCAGGTGCTCAGGACGTCGCAGGAGATGGCGACGCCGTCGGCGATGCCGTAGTCGCGCTGGCGCAGGTCGTACTCGTCGTTGGAGATGGCCGCCTCCAGGCGGTCGCGCGGCACGCCTTGTTCTACCAGGCGGCGGCACTCGTCCTGGATGATCTGGCGAAGCCGGCGCGCCACCTGCGGCTTAGCGTTTTGCAACATGATGAGGCCGTAGGGCTGCAGCATGTCGCCGGCGGTGTAATAGGTGACGTTGCCGCCCAGGCCGGCCGCCATGATGGCTTTCTTGACGGGGGCCTCATTGGAGCCCATGAGGGAGTCCATCAACAGGTCTGCGGCGACGATGCGCTTGCGATCCAGGGCGTCGCCCAGCACGTAGGCCATGCCTACCAGGGCGTTCTCTGGCGTGGTATCCATCTGGACGGAAGCATAGTCGCAGACCACGGGCCCCTGGCGCTCGAGCGGGTTGGGGTCGCCGGCGCATGCGTGCGAGGCGGCGTTGTCGCGCGACAAGAACTCATCGTCCAAAAACGCGAGCATGCGATCGGCATCGAGGTCGCCATAGAGGGTGATGTAGCTGTTGGCAAGGTTGTAGTGGCGCGCGTGGTTGTCCAGGAAGTCCTGGTAGGTGAGCTGCGGGATGGCACGCGGGTTGCCGCCGGACTCGTGCGCGTAGGCGGTGTCGGGGAACAGCGCCGCGGTGACGGCGTTGTCCAGCACGTCCATGGGGTCGGAAAGGGCGCCCTTCATCTCGTTGAAGACCACGCCGTTGTAGCGCAGGGTGCCGTCTTCAAGCTGGCCGCCCTGGGGGACGTCCAGCTCGTAGTGCCAGCCCTCTTGCTCGAAGATGGCGGGCTTGGCGTAGATGGCGGGGTTGAGCACGGCGTCCATGTAGACGCTCGCCAGGTTCATGAGGTCCTGCTCGTTAGTGGAGGCGACCGGGTAGACGGTCTTGTCCGGGTAGGTCATGGCGTTGAGGAACGTCTGCATGGAGCTCTTGATGAGGTCAACGAAGGGCTCCTTGACGGGATAGCGCTCGGAGCCGCACAAAACCGAGTGCTCCAGGATGTGGAAGACACCGGTGTCGTCTGCGGGCGGGGTTTTGAAACCGATGGAGAACGACTTGTTCTCGTCCTCGCAGGGCAGGTACAGCAGGCGCGCGCCCGATGCGTCATGGCGCATGACGTAGGCGTGGGCGTCGAGCTCGGGGACGTCTTGGTCGCTAAGGACGGTGAAGCCGTGGAGGACGGGGTTTTTGCCCAGAAGCGCGGCGGCGCGCTGGATGGCGCCGGTTTGCGATGTGGTCATGGTGCTCCTATTCTGCGGTGCCGACATGGTCGCGAAGGACGCGTTCGGCAGGTATTTTGCCTAAGGCATAGCTTACCCGTTAGGGGCGCATGGTTGCAGCGCGAGGCCAATTAGGCATCGATGCCGATTTTTCGTTTCATCATTTCGCCGTTGTGCATGGCGGCGGCCGTGCTCGCCCGCTGGTCCTGTGCCACCCGTTGCCTATCGCCTGTCGCCGAAAGGGTGCGTTGCGGCTTGCGGCGCGATGGTATTCTGCGATAACCGACCACATCGATAGGGGGTTTGCGGACGATGCGCTTTACCGTTGCGGGGAATCGCGGCCAGGCGGCTTGCGCCGTGGTTGGCTGCGTGTTTCTTTTCGCCGCCTTGGGCATGCTTGTATACGGCCGGTTTTGCACCAGCATAGGAATGGCCGGTTTGTATAACCGAGCGACTCCGGGCATTGGATTTATCCTGTTCGGCGTCGCTATGGCGTGCTTTACGCCGTGCCTCTACCTGCAGCGCATGCACAGGGCGCATATCGATGCGGCGCAGCTTGGCAGCGAGCTCAAGGGCATAGTCCTTGGTTTTCTCTGCTACGGCGTGGCGTTTATCTTTGCCATGGGGGCGCTTTCCTCTGCGGACGAGACCGGTGTGGTTGGAATTGCGCTCGCGATCGCCTTTGGCGCGGTGGCCGTTTGCTATCGCCGCTATCGCAAGAAGAACCCCATAGCGTATAAGCATACCGGCTCTGCCGCCCTTGTGGCGTTTTGCGGCGCGATGGCGGCGTTCTCCGTTGTGACGGGCGCGTCTTCGTGCAGCGAGGTTCTCGATGACCTTTCTGGTGGATGGAAGCAGGACGAGTTTGCGTTCTACGGGGCGAGCGTCAACCGGCCGAGCGGTCGCGGCTCCATGCTTACGCCCACCACGATCGAGGTCGATCTTTACGAGGACGTCGCGGCGGCGGATGCCCGCCGGACGAGCGCACACCTCTCCGTCAACGCTTCGGATTGGCCCCAGGTCGAGCGCGTGCTGGAGGAGCCGCTGGCGGAGGTTCGCTGGTATCCAGAGACCGGCACGTTGGTGGGGGCGCGAGATGCGGACGGTTCGCTTGTGGCGGGAGATCCTATCGAGTAGGCGCTCCTGGGTTGTCGGCGTTCTCCTGCGCCAGGCGCTCGTCCACGATCTTGCCGATGGCGGAATCGGTTGCGATGATACCGATGGCCCCTTGCACTGCGATCCATGGCGTGCTTCCGTCTGCCGATTGGTGGCGTTCGAACTAGGCGGGCGCCGGGCTCGCGCCCTCTTTGCCCCAGTATATGCTTTAGCGCGGTGCATCATCTTGGGTATTGCTTTGAAAAAGTTGCCGTGACCTTGCTTTTTGGTGTTGTTGCAACGCGTGGTTGTGCGATATGGTGGACGCCTACGGGGACGAATGACGGGAGAAGAATCGCATGGATAGCGGGCTCGACAAGGTGGGGCGGCAGGATGAATCGCGCGTTGAGGACGCGGTGGAAGAGGAGCGCATGCCGTCCGAGGGCCGTGACGCCGCGTCGCGCGCGCAGCGAAAGGCGTGGCGCGAGCGCCTGAACGACAAGGCCGCACGTCAGGCTCTGGTGGGCGTTGTCGCGACGCTTGCCGGCGGAACCTTCTGGGGATTCTCCGGCACGTGCGCCAGCTTTCTGTTTGCCAATTACGACATCGACACCATGTGGCTCACCTGCATACGCCAGATCTTGGCGGGCGCCACGTTTTTGGTGGTTGTCTTGCTGTTTGACCGCAAGCGCCTGTTCAAGCTGCTCACAACGCCCAGGCACCTTAAGACGTTGCTGATGCTCGCCGCGTTCGGCGTGTTCTTCAATCAGTTCTTCTACCTGTTGGCGGTGCGCTTTACCAACGCTGGAACGGCCACGGTGCTGCAATGCCTGCAACTGGTGCTGATCATGGCGTATACGTGCGTGACCGTTCGACGCCTGCCGCGTCGCCGCGAGCTCGCCGGCTTGCTTTTGGCATTTGGCGGCACGTACCTTATCGCTACGGGCGGCGACCCCACCCAGCTCGCGATTCCGCCTGAGGGCCTGGCGGTTGGGCTTATCGCCGCGGTGGGCGCCGCGTGCATGTCCATCATCCCCACCGGCATCCTGCCCATCTATGGCTCGTCGATCGTTACGGGTACGGCGATGTTTATCTCGGGTATTGTGAGCTCGATTTTTATCCAGCCGTGGAACAACGTGCCCGCTTTGGACGGCGTGGGCTGGGGCGCGTTGCTGGTGCTGATCTTTGTGGGATCTTGTTTGGCGTACGCGCTGTACCTGCAGGGCGTGAAGGACATTGGCTCCGTGCGCGCCAGCCTGCTGGGCACGGTGGAGCCCGTTTCCGCTACGGTGACCAGCGCCTTGTTCTTGGGAACCTTCTTCGCGCCCACGGACATCATCGGTTTCGCCCTCATCATCTTCATGGTGTTCCTGACGGCGTAGCGTCGCGAGCGGCTCCTCGTCCAAAATCATGGCATGTAACAGCGCGTGAAAACGGCAACATGGCGGCCACATGAAAACGGCCCCGACCTCCATTGAACTGCCTCCCATTTCTTGGACAAGGAAATAAAAGTCCGAGAGATGGGAGGTTTTCCCTATGGGAACCGATCTCAGATGCAAGCACGACGCGTCCCTCTTGGTCGAGGCGGCTCGTCTCCACGACGCCGGGCTCGGCCGGCGCGCGATCGCCGCCCGGCTTGGCGTGCCCCACGAAGCCGTGAGAAAATGGCTCGTCAAGTACAGGGGCGGGGGGATGGAGCTGCTCCTCAAGATGGGCGGGAAACAGTCGAGATACGGCTACGGGACAAAGGTCGCCGCGGCGAGCGCCGTGGTCGACGGCGGGATGGGCAAGCCCGAGGCGATGAAGCGCTTCGGGATAGCGAGCATGAAGCCGCTCGAGCGCTGGTGCCGGCTCTACCGCGAGGGAGGGGCCGAGGCGCTGAGGCCCAAGCCGAAGGGCCGGCCGAGGGGCTCGGGCGCAAAAGCCGCGCCCAGGACCCGCGAGGAGGAGCTCGAGGAGCGCGTCCGCAAGCTCGAGGCCCAGGTGGCGTACCTAAAAAAATCGATAGCCCTGAAGGCGGAGCTGCGCTCCCGAACCGGGAGAAGGCCCTAGCGGTCGCCGAGCTTTCAGGGCAGGGACACGACCTCGCCCGCCTGCTGGCGGCCGCCCGCCTCGCCAGGTCCACCTACTACTACGCGCTGGCGCACCCGAAGGCGCCGACCAGGCCGGAGCTGCGCGCGAGGGTCGCCGAGATCTTCGGCAGGCTCCCCAACGGCGTGGGCCACCGGCAGGTGGCGATGGAGCTGCGCGCCGTCGACGGCGTCCGCATCGCCGACAAGACGGTGCTCAAGATGATGAACGAGATGGGGCTCAGGTGCGGCATACGCCGCGAGACCGACTACCACAGGTACAACTCGTACAGGGGCGAGGTCGGAGAGACCTTCGAGAACGTGATCGGCCGCGACTTCGCGGCGGACGGCCCGTGGCAGAAGATGGGTACCGACGTCACCGAGTTCAAGCTCTCCTTCGGCAAGGCCTACCTCGCGCCCGTCTACGACTTCGGGAGCAAGGAGATCGTGGCCCACTCGATATCCATGCATCCCGACCTCGCCCAGCAGGAGGAGATGCTGGAGATGCTCCTCGCCGCCAAGCCGGAGGGCGCTAGGCCCGTGCTGCACTCGGATATGGGCTGGCAGTACCAGCACGCCGCCCACGTCGGCGCGCTGGCGGAGAACGGCTTCGTCCAGAGCATGTCGCGCAAGGGCAACTGCCTGGACAACGGCGCGACCGAGCAGGTCTTCGGCCATCTGAAGGACGAGTTCTTCCGCGGTCGCGACTGGGACACGTTCGAGGGGTTCAAGGCGGACCTCGAGTCCTACATCCACCACTGGAACAACGTGAGGCGCCAGGTCAAGCTGAAGGGCCTGACCCCGGTGGAGTTTCGGGAGCAGGCCCTTCGGGAGGCCGCGTAGCGGTTATAATTTAGCGCGTCCAAGTTTTGGGGCGCAGTTCACATTGCGAGATCGGGGCCGTTGCCGTTTGGGGTGCTTGGCGTTGGGAGTTACCTTGCGCGAGATGGGCGGGGCGAGTCGCTACTCGACCGGGTCCACGGCGGGGACCTTGATGCCCTCGCCGGCTTGGTCCGCGGTGATGATCTGCTCGAACATGCTGGTGGAATCGCGGAAGTCCGTGGGTAAAACCACCGTCGCGGCCTTGCCGCTCTTGGCGAACTCGCTCATCATCTCGGTCCACTGGGTGAACATGAACAGCTGATTGGCCTCGTCGTTGCCCACGCCGGTCTCCTGGATGGTCTCAAGCGAGTCCTTGATGCCCAGAGCGATGGCCTTGCGCTGGTTGGCGATGCCCTCGCCGGCCTTCTCCATGGCTTCCGCCTCCGCCTTGGCCTCGGTGACGCGGCGGATGCGGTCCGCCTCGGCCAGGTCCTGCGCCGCGGCTTTGGTGCGCTGAGCGGCGTTGATCTGGTTCATGGAGTCCTCTACCTCCGCCGGCAGCGCGATCTTGGTGATCAGCGTGGAGACCAGGGTGAAGCCGTAGGCTGCCATCTGCTCGGAGACGGTGGCGTTGACGTCCTTGGCGATGTCGTCCTTTTTGGCGAAGACCTCGTCCAGCGTGTAGACGGGGATGGAGGAGCGCAGGGCGTCGGTGATGAAGTCGCGCATCTGGGCGACGGGCTGTTGCAGCATGTAGTAGCTCTTGTACACGCCGGAATCCGCGGGGCCGGAGCCCATGTCGTAGCTGACGTGGTACTGGGCGGAGACCTCCAGACCGATGGTGACGTTGTCCTCGGTCTTCACGTCGATATCGAATCCGTTCTTCATGGTGCGAAGGCTTACCGTGGCGGCCTTGCGGTCGATGAAGGGGATCTTGGCGTGGAATCCCGCGCCGACGATGCGGTGGAACTTGCCCAGGCGCTCGATGATGACGGCGTGCTGTTGCTTGACCACGAAGAAGACGTTGCCGGTGAGCGCGGCGATCACCAGCAGGATGAGGACGAGGCCGATGAGGCCGCTGAAGAGGTTGAAGATTGCGTAGAGCATGCGTGCTCCTTCGAACGGGTTCTGGACGAGCGGACACAACCCGGGCGTCGCCGAATGCGGCTTGCGGCGCGATAGGGAAGCGCTCCGGTTCCAGAAACGGGATACGTTAGGCAACAGGATACCCATTTACGGGGTGAGAAATGCCATCCGCCGCTCGCCGCCCCACGTAACCGCTCGCCGCTTTGACGGAGCCGCTGTCCCGGCATAGAAAGGGCGACCCACATGGGGCCGCCCGGGATGATCCTCGTCCAAAGACGCAACTTGATGCGGCGAAAAAACGGTTGCGCCGCGCCGCCGCCGACTCTTTAGAGCTTGTACAGGTCGCGGAATTTGGCGGAGAGGTAATCGCAGAAGAACGTGGCGTCAAAGGGGGCTCCGCAAGCGCCGGTAATAAGCTCGGGGGCGTCCTTGCCGCGGCCGAAGCGCCAGATGTTGTCGCCCAGCCAGGTGCGTACCGGGGCCAGATCGCCGGATGCGCAGGCTGCCTCCAGGTCGATGCCCGCCGCGCGCATGGCGGGAACGTACTGCGCGTCGTAGGCGCTGCCCAGGGCGTAGCTGGGGAAGTAGCCAAACGCGCCACCGGACCAGTGGGTGTCCTGCAGGGCGCCCTCGGTGTGGGTGGGGACGTCCAGCCCCAGGTACTGCTTGGTCTTTTGAGCCCACAGGGCGGGAACGTCCTTGGCCGTGGCCTCACCGGAGAAGAGCATGCGCTCGATCTCGTAGCGGATCATGATGTGCAGCGGGTAGGTGAGCTCGTCGGCCTCGGTGCGGATGAGCGAGGGCTGCGCGATGTTGACGGCTCGGTAGAGCGCATCTTCGTCCACGTTGTTGTAGACTTCCGGCGCGTGCTTGCGCAGCAGGGCGAGCAGCGGACCCATGAAGGCGCGGGAGCGGCCGATGGTGTTCTCGAAGAAGCGGCTCTGGCTCTCGTGGATGCCCATGGAGGTGCCGCCCTCAAGGCAGGTGAAGGCGTAGGAGGGGTCGACGCCCAGCTCGTAGATGGCGTGGCCGGCCTCATGGATGACGGAGTAGACGTTGCTCATGAGGTTGTCCTCGTAGATGTGCGTCGCCACGCGCGCATCGCCCACGCTGAAGCCCTCCGAGAAGGGATGCTCGGTAAACGCCAGGGTGGTGGAGGCCATGTCCAGGCCAACCAGCTTCATAAGGTCGAAGGACAGGTTGCGCTGGACGCTTTCCGGCACCCGCGCGGTGAGGAAATCCGCCTGGGGCTGCTCGCCGCGCTCCGTGATGTCGCGGACCAGCGGAACCACGGTCTCGCGAACCTGCGAGAAGAACTTGTCGTAGGCCGCCGCGTCCATGCCGCGCTCGTACTGGTCGAGCCAGACGTCGTAGGGATCGCGGGCGCTATCGAGGTAGCCGGCCTGGCGCTTGAGGGCCTCGACCATGCGGTCGATATAGGGCTCGAAGGAATCCCAGTCGTTGGCGAGCTTGGCCTTGTGCCACACGGCGTCCGCCTCGCAGGTGAGGCGGCTCCAGGCCTCGACCTCCTCCTGGGGGAACGCCATGGCTTCGCGCTGGTCGCGCTCGAAGACGCGGGCCTCGTCGGCGAGCTGGGCGTCGTCGAGCTTGCCCTTGGAGATCGCCTTGTTGAGTTTGTGGACCAGCTTTTGCGCGCGCTCGCTGGTGAGGATCCGGTGGTGCTCGCCGGCAAGGGCTGCCATGGCCTCGCCACGGGCGGGGGCGGCGTTCTCCGGTGCAACCGTGGCGCCGTCGAACTCGGTGATCTTTAGCAGGTAGGAGCGGGTCCACAGCTCGCGCTGCAGGGCGCGGAACTCTTCGGCGCGCTTGGGCGCCTGGCAGACGTGGCCTTCTTCGTGGCCGTGGCAGCAGCAGTCGCCGTTGCCATGCTCGTGCTCGTGTTCGTGCTTGCCGCAGCATTCGCCGTGCTTGTGCTCATGCTTATGGTCGTGTTTGCAGGTGCAGTCATCTTTGTGTTTACCCATGGTGCCTCCTGGCGCGTACGTGGGGGTTTGTTTGACGATTGAGAGTGTACCCAGCGGGCGGGGGAACTGTCTATGAAAGGGTGGTTAGCTCGCCATCTCGATGCCTTGGCGTATGCCTTCGACGCCCAGCCGGCCCTGTCCGTAGGCCGCCAGGTTGCCCTCCTTGTCGACAAAGTAGGTGACGGGTACTCCGGTTACGCCAAAGGCGCTGGCGGCATTCATCTCCGTGTCCAGGTAGATGGGGAACGTATAGCCGTTCTCATCGATATAGCTGGTGGCAACTTCCTCGGTTTCGCTGCCGGTGGTGAGGTTGACCATCATGAAGTGGATCTCCTCGCCCGCGTCTGCGTACACCTCTTCAAAGTCCGACATGCCGGTTTTGCAGATGCTGCACCAGCTGGCCCAAAAGCTAAGGACAACCGGCTTGCCGCGCAGGTCCGAGAGTTTGACTTGGTTGCCGTCGCGGTCGAGTACGGTGAAGTCGGGCGCGGGCTGCAGATCGTCACCCGTGGATCCCTGCGACTGGCCGCTCGATGCGTTTGCCGAGGCGGGGACGGGGGAGTGGCCCATCCCGCTGAAGGAGCTGTAGAGCGCAGCTGCCCCGGCGATAAGGACGATGAGGGCGAGCGTTCCGATAACGAGGAGCTTTTTGCTGTTCATAGGAGTTTCATCTTTGCCGCCGGCACGGGCTGTTGCTTTGTGTTCGGGCTACGGATCCCCCGGTCGTGGACGACCGGGAGGCGCCGCGCGTCGGGGCTCTGCGACCCGCAAGCTGTCCGAACGCAGCCAAGGCCCATGCCGCCGCGGGGCGCTTCATGAAGGCGACGGGTTCGCCGCAATAACCGCATCTAGTAAGGCCGTCGGGCTTATCTGGGCGGGACCGCGAGAGCGGTTCTGCCCCGTTTTCATACCCTTATAAACTGGAGGAGTTGCCGTGTTGCTGAACACGGGTGAATACAAAGAGTCTCTCGGTCGTGTGGTCAAGGCCATCTCTTCCGCGCGGCCGAATGCGGCGCAGAAGGCTTCTGCAGAGATGATTCGCATGTACTGGCTCATAGG